>Ga0315548_1000998_pt1 | contig 24781 bp, 32 predicted proteins | sample SalMarSW160110MG_2_FD_202540 | JGI IMG/M metagenome (GOLD analysis project Ga0315548, IMG submission 202540) | Salt marsh sediment microbial communities from the Plum Island Ecosystem LTER, Massachusetts, United States - Salt Marsh Sediment SW1601-110 ...
TTATGTTCGCCCATCACATCACAACCAAAAATGTAATTAAAACTATCTAAATAATTCATTTCTGTATGCTTCTTTAAAGCACCATCAACGTACCAATCAATATCTGGAATTGTTTCATCAGGGTCATAAACCTCTACAGTAAAACTTGCTATATCTGTCCCACTTAAATTAAAATTTTCTTCAACAGGGGTATAATTAATAATTTGAGGAGGTCTATTTTCATCAGTAACTGTTACAGAAAAATCTTCGCAAACAGATTTGGGATTTCCGTTTTTTGGATAGCAAAGGCTTATATTCTCGTGAGTACTCTCAAGGGGATTATCTACAACGCATACAGTTACATTATACACACCTACTTGTTCTGATTGTGGTGTGTAATTCATAATCCCAAAATTGTCTATTTCAAAAAGGTTTTCTTCTGAAAAACTTATATTAAAATAAAGATTCCCCTCGCTGGAATTTCCATCTTCTACATCATTTACACTCATTTGATGATAAAATGTAGAATTTTCACCGCGTGTCCAAACAGTTTGTGCTCCTATCCCCTGCATAACAGGAGGATTATTTATTTCAATCACAGTTATATTCACATTTTTAGTATCAACACAACAGGAAGAATTATAATTATCATTGACAGAAACAACATAACTGCGAGTTCCTATATGAATCTTTCTCAAGATCCCAGAAACAATAGCAAACTTATTAATACTTTTTTCTTTTCCAATAAGAATTACAAAAAAAGGATTTTTTGGGGATATATCTCCTATCAAGATGTCTCTATCGATATCACTCGCATTAAAATTGTATAACAGATGAGCTCCTTCACAAACCAATATCTTATCATCAATATAATCTAATATAGGTGCAGAATTAGGAACACTAACATAAAATACGACTTCCTTAGAAATCCAATTTCCAATGTCTCTCTGCGCAAATACAGTCAGACGATTACCCCACCTTGTTGCGTTAAAAGTTATATTTGGACTAAAAGATAAATTAGAAAAAACATAATCCCCATCTGCTAAATCATAAAGAGAATAGTTCCATTCAACAACTTCAAATTCTGCTGAAACATTCAGCTCAAGAGTATAAGGCTCTCCTACACTAAAATTATAAGTGATATTTAATGGCGAATAAATCTTTATTTGCGAAGTATCTTCAACAAAAATACTTAAATTTCCACTTATCCCTTTACCAGTTATTTTATTTGGGGAAAATATATCTGAAGCAAAAAGGAATACTAGTATCACAAAAGCTGTCATTCCATATAATAAAATAACTGGTACATCCTTTTTCATTTTTGTCATCTCCATTGAAAATGAAAACTCGAAACATTGTTAAATGTTGCTTTTTTCATTGAATAATTAAAATAAACTAATATAAAAACTTACCCTAATCCCTGGTCAACTCAATAAGTGTAGATTTGTAAATTCTCCGACCAACTCGTCCCAAGTTTTTTATTCCCTAACTATCTTCCAATAAATAATAAACAGCACTAAGATGACTAATAAAACTAATAATAAAATATACAAATTTTTTTGAGAGTTTAATAATTTTAAAGAGATTATTTTAGAAGTAGTCTTCCCGCCGTAATAAAGAGTGATTAAAGCTGTAACTTCTTTACCTTTTATCTCAGAAGAATCAACAAAAATAGTAATATTCTTTTTTTCCCATGACTTTAAATGGATAATAGGAGAACCAAAGACTTTGCTTCCTAAAGAAACTTCTGCATATAAATCATTAATTTCATTATTCCAAAAACTCTCAACTTCAAAATCAAATCTTGCCAAATCAATTTTATTAATCTCCTTAGAACATTTTATAATATCTACAAAAAATTCACCTAATTTAAAAAAATCTTCTTCTCTTGCAAAACGCTCTCCCCCATAATCAATCAAAGCTACAGCACCATAAACCCCTGATGACATTTCTGAAGTATTCATCATTTCGTAAGTTTCAGAAGACGCTAAAGATTCAATAAGTACACTTTTAAAATTTAAATTCGCGACTCTGCTCTCTTCCTTAAAAATCTGAACAATAGGACTGGCTAAAACAGATTCATTCCCTTGATTAATTATTTTTAAACCTACTTTCAAACGCTCGCCAACATTTCCATTAGGAACATTTAGTTCAACTTTCACATTTTTTCCAGGATACGGAACAAAAACTTTTATAATCCCCCTCGCATCAGAAATAAGTTTTATTCCTTCTGAATTTCCCAATTTTTGTTTAGCCCCAATTATTAATTTATTTAAACCATAAATCTCTACATTATCAGGAATTTTAAGAGTTGCAACAACTTTTTCGCTTCCAGAAATTTCCGTTTTATCCAGAAACACATATTCAGACAAATCTCCTTCAACATAAACATAAGAAACAACTCCTTCGTCAAAAATAAAATTAAAAGTAAAATTTTTTTCAAGAAAAGACCTGAAATCAATTTCATAAGAACCTGGACTGATTCCTGAAATAGCAAATGCTCCTTCAATAGACAATAAAATCAAAACAAACATCCATTTTTTCATTTTTGTCGTCTCCATTGAAAATGAAAACTCGGAACATTGTTAAATGTTGCTTTTTTCATTAAAATTTAAACAAATAAAGGTTTTTATTAATTATGCTTGCTCAAAAGAAATGGAAATCTCATCAGACAAATTACCAATTAAAGAATTTGATGGAATAGTAAGAGACAGGTCAAAAACTATACTTTTTCCTATTAAAAAAGATTCGCAAATCTGTGTTGAAGTGTCTGGTGAAAGAATTTCATAAAATTCATCTAAATTAAAACCACTTGGAGGAATACACGCTCCAGATTCAATATTTGAGATTCTATATTTATAGGAAGGAGCTGTCCCGCCGATAAAACTTTCAGCATTTTTTCCTGTACTGAAATTCAAACTCAAATTAAGATTTCCTATGTTTTCTATAACAAATCCTGAACTGACAGGATCCCATGTCCCGTTGACAACATTCCCTAAAGTATCAACAAAAGAATAAGAAGCATTTCCAAAAACGAAACCTATCCCCCAATTAATATTATCAACAGTAAAATTTATCAGTACAGATTCTTCAATAGTTAAATTAATAACACTTGAATCAACAGCTCCTCCTGTAAATTTGCTAAGTTTAATTAAAGAACTATAAGTCCCTATTAAAAATACAGCTGAAGAAATGAATATAACCAACGACAAGAAAAAAAACAAATTAACCCGTCTCATTTAAATCTCCCTCAAATTGCTTAAGATTCAGGAAAATATTTTTAGTTAAAGCTACGTTTTTTTCAGAACTTTTATTTTTTTCGTCTACTTGTTCAAGATAAATATTGATCACAAGACTTAGTAATAAAAGAAAGATAGATATGACTAAAAGAATAATTCCTATAATTTCTCTCTTTTTCATAATTAATAAGATTATCAAAAATATATAAAGATTTCTAATAGCATTAATGACCCTGCCAAGAATTGAACTTGGGCTTATTCCATGTCAAGGAATTGTTCTGCCACTAGACTACAGGGTCTTATCTAATTATAATTGTCTATTTTTTAAAACTTACTTCCCTGCTTAACTTCCCACCTTTTACTTTTCCCCACTCTTCTACAAGATACTCCACCTTAAAAGATTTGGTATCAATTTCAGCAAGATTACAAAAATCAATAAATAAGTTTTTAGGGAGCAACCTTGATTCATTATAATAATTTTTTAGAGTTGAATAAGGAATTTTAAAACCAAATTGGAGTAACCCTCTCAATGAAGGCGCATCGGTCTTTTTAATAACTAACTCTAAAAATTTTCTCTGCTCTCCTCTATTAAACTTAACCCTCATTATTTTCTTAGAATGCCCTTATTATTAAATTTAACTGCGGGACTACACAAACAAAAAATTTAAAAAGGAGGTGACAACTTAATTACATGAAAAAACCAAAGAAAATCAGAAGATATTGTCCTTATTGTAAGAAGAGAACAGAACAGAAAGTTAAAGAGCAAATCAAGGGGAAAGCCTCAACACTGAAAAGAGGAGCAAAACAGAGAGCACAACTAAGAGGATTAAATAGAGGTATTGGAAACAAAGGTAGATTTTCTCGTCTAAAAAATCAGGCAAAAGGAAAAAGGAAAACAACAAAGAAGACAGCGATTGTTTATACCTGCACTGTATGTGGAAAATCAAAAGATCAAAAAAAAGGAAAAAGAACATCAAAACTAATAATTGAATAATCAAAATACAGAAAGAAAAAATCATGGCAGAAAGAAAAAAATTTATTGAAGTAAAAATTCCGATTTTACAATCAAATATAAAAGTCCTCGGAACCCCTTTAGAACTTAAAAATAAGACAATTAAACTTGACCTTACAAGAAAATTGAGGGGGAAAGGATTGATGATTAAATTAAAAATTTTTAATGGAAAGAAAAAACTTTTTGCTATCCCTTGCAGAATGGAACTTATGAAATCTTATATCAGGAGGATAACGCGAAAAGGGACAGATTATGTAGAAGATTCTTTTAAAGGACAATGTGCAGATATAACAGCAACTATAAAACCTTTTTTAATAACAAGAAAAAAAGTTTCTCGGGCTGTAAGAAAAAATTTAAGAAACACTGCTAAGGAATTCTTGATAGATTATATAAAAGAAAAAAATTTTAATGAAATATGTGAAGAATTAAAAAGTGGAATTCTTCAGAAAACGATGTTACCAAAGCTGAAAAAAATTTATCCTCTTGCATTTTGTGATATAAGAATATTTGAAACAAAAGAAATTGAAAAAGTAGATTTAGAAAGAGTAATAAAACAAGAGGAAAATTTAAAGGAAATTTCAATGAAAGAAGGAAGTCCTGGTGAAGAGAATATAGAAAATTCTGAAGAAGAAACAGAAGAAAATCCTGATAAATAATTATTGAAACTCTTTGCTGAATATCTTTTTAGCAATACTTAAAAACTATTCTCTATTAAAACTTTAATGCCTGCATAGCTCAGTGGTAGAGCATCTGCCTTGTAAGCAGAGGGCCGGGGGTTCAAATCCCTCTGCAGGCTTGAAATTTTTTAGAAGAGCCCCGCAAAACTTTAAAAACTTAAAATTCCCAAATCTGTAATGCCAAGCAAAAATAAATCTAAAAGATTTGATAGGAATAGAAGTTGGAGAGTTGCAAGAAGAAAAAGAGAAATAAAAGAAAGAGTAAAACCTATCAAAAGGTCTAGAAAAAAACGAGAGAAAAAATCTAATCCTCAATAATTTCAACTCTTTTATCTTTGGCTAAAATTTCTACTATTTCATTCTCAAGACTTGCTATTTCCCCTTTTTCAAAAGGCCCTATTTCATTACCATCAAAATTAAGAAATTCTGGCACATCCTCAAGAAATCTAATTAACCAATGTTTTGTCTCATCTTTTGGCGAATTAGCCATTTCCTCGTTTATATTTTTCTCTGCCTTTTCAAGATTCTTTACTACTTCTTCAAATAAATCTACTTCAAAACTAAGCAAATTTTCAAAATCTCTTTTGCTAATTCCAACTTCAGAAGCGACAAAAGCAAGATTGAGGATTTTTCTTTTTCTTATTCTAATTAAATCCCGAAAACTGGACAATGCATTATCAAGTTTCTTCTTGTTTTTTATAGCCATCTCTGAAAACAAATCTTTCTCTTTGTTCAAAAATTCTTTTTTCTCACGGAAATATTCTGAAACATCAAGAAAGAATTTTTTAGGAAGATTTTGCAACTGCTCCGAATATTTCTCTTTCCTCATCGCTTCATAAATATCGCTAAAAGTTATCATTAAAAAAAATCGTAGGGTTTTTGATTCGCAAGGGTTTTTTCGAGCGTCGAGAAAAACATGAAACATCTTTGATGTTGCTTTTACTATTGCATAATCTTTCCTTTACTGCCTCCAATATTTTATTTATCATACTTAAAAAAAGAAAGCCCATTTAAAAAAACTATTATACTGCAAATTACATCATTGTTGCGTTAGTTAAAATTCATAAATGGAAAAGAAACCACGAAATTTCTTCGCAAATCGTCTAATAAAATTTTAACGAAATTTTTTTTATCTTTAAAATGGGTTTTCGCCTATTTCGTAAGATTTATAATAACAAAAGAATACTTATAATAAAGTGGTGTAAAATATGGGGAAGAAACAGAAAGAACACAAACAAAATAAAATAGAGAAATATCTTATTACAAAAATACCAATAGTCAAAGAAAACACAACAGTGAAAAGCGTTCTTTCTTTATTGGAAAAAATAAGCAATAAGTATGATAGTGTCGACTACATTTATGCAATTGATAATAATGACAACCTTGTTGGAATGTTCTATATACAAGAGCTTTTCAACAACCCTAAAAACACTCCGATAAAAAAGTTCTTGCAAAAGAGTGTAGTAACAATTTCTTTAGAAACTGAATTAGAAAAAGTTGCACATCTGGCACTAAAGCACAATCTTAAACAAATACCTGTAGTTAAGTCGAAAAAACTAATTGGGGTAGTATCATCCAGAGAAATCACTCTAACAATAAATGAAGCATTAAGAAAAGATATTTTTCATTTTGCAGGAATACATAAATCTCATTTGGATTTTGAAAATAGTTTAGAAATCCCTTTATTCAAGGCAGTAAAAGACCGTTTACCTTGGTTAATTGTGGGTTTTATAGGAGCGATATTTATTGCTTTTTATATTGGGTTGTTTGAGGAGACTATTGCGAAATATCTTATTATAGCCTCTTTTGTTCCAACTGTTATTTATTTGAGTGGTGCATTGGGGACTCAGATCCAGACTGTTTTCGTTCGTGATTTGGCTATTTTAGGAAAAGAACTTAACTTAAAAATTTATTTTTTAAAACAAATGGTTATTGGATTTCTAATAGCACTTATATTCGGAGTGTTAATGTTTTTTTCAATTTCTCTGCTTTATGGAATGCCGAACATAGCTTTTATTATATCTTTGGCTTCTTTTACTTCGTTAATTGTTACAACCCTTACAGCTTTTTTAATTACTCTTTTAATCAAAAGATTCAAATTTGATCCTGCGTTAGGCAGTGGTCCTGTAGCCACAATAATATCTGATCTTGCTACTGTGATAATTTACTTTATCATAGTTGTTCTACTGATTTAAATTTAAAATTAAATAGGCAAAAACCAACGGTGGCAACTCCTAAAGAAAAAACTACGGCAACAACGAATTTTCGGCGGGCTCAAAACTTGGAATTTTTGCCTTAGATTCTATTGAACTAAAATCCAACCTCTATCTGGGATTATAACAGCAATTAAGAGGTTACGCTCGGTTGCACCTTGCTTCATTAAAATTTTGCTCCTTCGGTCATGACTTCGTTTAATTTCATGTTAGTTGTAATTTGGCTCGGGCACGTTTACAGAGCTGGCTTTTTCAATAGTATTATAAATCTTATATTATAAATTTATTACATATGGTAAAAATAGAAATTGTTGAAATAAAAAATCACAAGTTTTTGTTTTTAGATGATTATTTATGGATGGGGGATCTTCCACATGAACAAGAACTTCAAAGAGATATAGCCAGTCAAGCTTTTGGAGACGTTCTTGTTGCAGGATATAGTTTTGGAATTGTATCCAAATATTTATCAGAAAATCCTAGAGTAACCTCAGTTACTACAACTGAAAAATATCAAGAAATAATTGACAAGATGAGAGAATTCGGACCAATATATGGCAAAATTGTCATTGCTGATTTTTTTTGAACTGCCAGAAGATAAAAGATATGATTGTGTTGTAGGGGATATCTGGGCTGAAATTGATAGGAAATATATAGATAATTATGTACGATTTAAGAATAAAGCACAAAAAATTGTGAAACAAAACGGATTGATTTTAGGATGGGGAAAAGATTACTTTGAATATTTACTTGAAAAAGAAAAGCCCGCTCCTTAATTTTCAGTGTCCTAGACAAACTCTCCTCCATTCGATCGTCGGGGCGTTGAACAGGGGATAAAGATTTTAGTTCTTGCAGAGAGCCTATCCCAAATTTCTTTAATTTCATTCAAGAAACTTTCCTTATCCCCAATGTTAAGTCTCTAAATTGAAAATTATTATGTGTCCCACCCAGATACTAGCGCACCTAAAATTAACCTAGAACTTTTACATCTTTTTTGCATATTGTTCTATTCCCTCTACAAGAATGTCCAGCAGACATTCCACTCCCACTGGTCGCAAGAAGCATATAATCCTCTTCATGCTCTATAACTTTATATGTTTTTCCAATACTATTCTTATACTAAGGGTCTGTTGGTGAACCCCAATTTCTTTTAGTTACTCTTCTTGCTTCTTCAATCCCAGTAATTTTAACTGTAACTAATTTTGATTCTTTTCTACCTGTCATGCAAAGAATAGGACTATTGCTTTTTTAAATGTTTATATTCTAATGTACCTTATTTATTTGTCGTCGGGACTATCTCCTTCCCCTCCCTGAAAGAAAAATTAAAACTCACGAGGTAACTCACTTCGTTCGGTCAAGCAACAGTAGATTAAGAGGTAATTTCTTTTACTTTTGCAAAAACTTCTTTTATCCCTGATGTTCTTATCTTAGATTTTTTCCTTTAGACCTAAATCTTTTTCAAAAAGATTTTTCGATGAGTTTTGCCTTTCAAGATAAGAAAACACATTTCCGTGATTTGAACCATGTATCAGGGACTCTATTGCTTGAATTGTCGTGTCAAGATGTTCGCTGTCAACAATAACTCCTATTTGATTGCTTTTTATAACCAAAACAGCACCAGTTAATCTTTCTAAGGTTTTTTTTGCTTTTCCTCTTGTTCCTATAACTCTCGCCCTGACATCTTTCAGATTTTTTCTCCGCGTGTGTTCTTTTATATCAATAAATTCCAAAACAAAATTTTCATTCTCCAAAAGAAGCGCATCTTCTGGGTAAAACCCAAAGTCAACAGCCTGAATAATCCTCTCAACTAAAAATTCATTTAGTTCATTCCCAGAAATGTTAACTTTTTCTTTCCCAAAAGAAACCTTAATTTTTATCTTGTCCTCAATTAAATGAACAGCTTTTTTTATCTTTTTAATATTCTCAATCTTAATAACCCGCATAACATAAACAGGAAAAAGAAGTTTATAAAAACTTGCTTAGGTAATTTTAAATAATCATCTATCTTTATTTTTAGGTAATAAAATGGAATATACTGGTTACGAATCTTTTTATGAAGGAGGTGTTTCATCTCTTAAGCCGGATTTCGGGGATTATTTTTCTGGTTATAGAATGAACGCTTCTCAATTAGGGTTTCCTGGCTCTGCCCAGACAGCTAACCAATTAGGAGAAACAATTAATGCAATAAGACAAGGAGTAAAAGCATTTGAAGTTACACTCGCAGATATTCAGGATGTTAGCCAGACAATCCCTAAACAACATTTTAAAGAGATGCGCGCGCTTATGAAACTTACAGGAGTTAAACCTTCTGTTCACGGACCTATTGTAGATGCTGCAGGATTTACTGAAAGAGGATGGGGTGGAGAAATCACAAGAGAGGACAACGAGAGAAGAATGTTTGATGCAATTGAGAAAGCACAAGAAATTGACTCAAGCGGAAAAATCCCTATCGTCTTTCATACTTCAAATGGAATTCCTGAAGCAGAATACGTCCCTGGAAAAGAAGGAGTAGAAACAAATAAGATATTTGCAATAAATCAAGAAACAAACCAGCTTGCCCCTATTGAAAAAGAATATAAATACTATCCGAGAAAGCCAGAATCTCTTAAAGGTAAGGGGGAACTTTTTGATGTTAAGAAGCAATTAGAATCTATTAATAATACTGAATGGGAAAACAAATTAACTGACTTAGCAACTTTCAATAAGCATGCGGACGAAGTCATAGGTGCAGCCCCAGTTATTTTGAAAGAATATGAAAATGCAGTAATTGATAAAAAAACTAAAAAGTTTTATGATTTTGATTTTAAAGAAGGCAAAGAAAAAAAAGAGTTGCCTTCTATTTTTAATATGGGTAGTGAAGAAGAAAAAACTTATGGGAAAAAAGAGGCTTACAAAAAAATGATGGATGCGGACATTTTTCTTGAGAATGTTCGGTTAAATTTTAACAATGCATTCCATAAGGCATATAAATATGGTTCTCCTGAACAAAAAGAAGAACTGAAAGAACTCTCCGAAAAATATTCAGAAAAAATAAAAGGTTTAGAAGGGTCAAAAATTCCTGTTTTTGCTCCGTTGATAAAAAGACAAATTTTTGATGAGGCAATAACTCGGCTTCAGAATATAACTGCGAGAGGATCCCCGAAAGTTTTCGAAGAAGTTGAAGAATTTGCAATGGATAAAGCAGTTGATACATTTGGGAATCTTGCTATTAATTCTTATGATAAATTTCAAGACAAAGCTCCGATTATTGTAGTTGAGAATCCTCCTCACGGGATGGCTTTTTCGCGGGCAGAAGATTTAAAGAAGATTATTGAGTATTCTCGCGAGAAGTTTAAGAACTATTTAATTGAAAACAAAGGGATTAAAAAGAAGGAAGCAGAAAAATTGGCAGAGGAAAAAATTGGTGCGACTTGGGATGTTGGGCATCTTAATATGATGAAAAAAAAAGGTTTTACAGATAAGGATATTATTGAAGAGACGAGAAAAATTCGCCCTTATGTTCGTCACATTCATCTTACAGACAATTTTGGTTTTAGTGATTCACATCTGCCTCCTGGAATGGGCAATGTTCCTATAAAGGCAATACTTGAAGAGCTTGAGAAAAGCGGGAGATTTAAAGAGATGAGAAAAATAGTTGAAGCGCCGAACTTTGTCCAGCATTTTAAGAAATCTCCTCACCCTTGGACTTTAAGTGCTTTTGGCTCTCCGATTTATGGAATGAAAGTTGGTCCCTATTGGAATCAAGTTCAGGATGTTGTCGGCAGTTACTTTGGCGGATATGGGACAATTAATCCACAACAACATCACTCCCTTTATGGAGCCGGCTTCACAGCACTTCCTGCAGAATTAGGAGGAGCAATGCCAGGAAGTCAAGGGCAATCAAGATTCGGTGGAACACCAATGGCCTAAGGTTTCATAATGTTTATAAAATGTGATTACTCATTAAATAAAAGATGGTGAAGAAAAAGAAATCAAAAGAAGATAAAAAAAAGAAAGAGTCTAAGGATTCTAATATTCCAAAAGAGCCAGAGACAATGGCCCTTGTCGGAGAAAGAGAAATTGCACTTGATTTTGCAATGAAAGTTTATGAGAATTTTGACCAGATGATTAAATCTATAATTCTTTTCGGCTCTTCGGCAAAACGCGTTTCAACTCCGGATTCAGATATAGATATTATAATCATTATTGATAATGTTTCTATTAACTGGGACGAGGAACTCATTGCATGGTATCGCGAGGAACTTGGGAAAATTATAAAGACAAATCCTTATAGGAAATCCTTGCATGTTAATTCTGTAAAATTATCTACTTGGTGGGATGATTTAATGAGAGGAGACCCTATTGTTATTAATATTTTAAGGTACGGAGACGCGTTGGTAGATTTTGGTGGTTTTTTTAATCCTCTTAGAATTTTGCTTAAAGATGGGAAGATTCGTTCCACTCCAGAATCAATTTATACTTTGCTTCAGAGAGCACCTGCCCATTTAGTAAGGGCAAATCAATCTATGATTGCAACTATTGATGGGCTTTATTGGGCAATGGTAGATTCTGCTCACGCTGCGCTTATCTCTGCGGAAGTAATGCCTTCTTCTCCTGAAGAAATTGGAGAAGTTTTAGAAGAGACATTTGTAAAAACAGGACGGCTAAATAAAAAATTTGTTAAAAGTTACAATGAAATTCATGCTGTCGCAAAAGAAATAATTCATGGAAAATTAATGTCAATAAAAGGTGAAACACTTGACGAATTTTTCAAAAAAACCGACGCATTTCTCAGAGAGATGGGAAAATTAGTTGATGAATTAATTGAAGAAAAGAAAAAATTTTAGTTACTTCTTTTTCTTTTTGGTAGATTTGCTTTTCTTACTTCCACTCTGTTTTGGCTTAGGACTCTCATATTTCTTTTTTAAAGAATTCACTGCATAACTTGCACAAGTTCCCATAAATTCATCTCTCATTTGAGCGTCCTTATGTTTATTAACTAATTCATGTAATTTCTTTATTTTATCTCCAACAAGTTTAGATTTTTCATTAGCAAATAAAATTCTCCCTTTATCAACTTCCGCTGTTTCCACTTTTCTTATAATTGATTCCTCAATCCTCTTGCTTTCTTTTTCTAATTTTTCATTTTGGTCGTCTAAATAAGTTTTAGTAGCTATCAAAAATCTAGTTGGACCATAATGTCTTACTGCAAGATTAGCATTTCTTTGTGCCTCTCTTTGTTTAAGTCCAAAATATTCTCTTGAAAATATTTGCATATAATAAGCCATTAAATCAGATGATTCCTTCAAAGCTTCCTCAAGAAACTTCTTTGGATTTTCAGAGATTCTCTTAAGAGTAGCATTTGATTCAAAAACTCTTTTTCTTACAGCATTATATTCTTTGTCATTAGAATTACCTATCGGGCAATACCTAATAGATAATTCTGCCTGAACATCTTCATCATCAATTTCCCTAACTAAACTGCTAAAATGTTGGTGTATGTAATTTGATAAGTCACTATGCCCCCCAGAATGCATCGCCTTTTTTCTTAATTCAACTTCATCTGAAGACATATTACTAATTTTATCTCCAGTCATTTTTTTGTATTTTTTAAGACCTTCTTCTGTAGAAACATCAATATCACCAATTTCTTCAAGACCTCTTGCAGAGTCATAAAAATTTTCAGGATTATAGGTTGGATTTACTTCTCTTCTTCCTTTTATTTTAACAGTTAAATTGCCTAAAACATTATCTAAAGCCATACTAAACAAAGAAAAAAGAACTTTATAAACTTTTCTATTGTTATATCTTTTTAGGAGTTACAGAAATCATTAAATAATCATTTATCAAAAATTTCTTCTTTTATTCCAATTAAACTTTCTTTTATTTTTTCACCGACAGTTTTAATTCCTTCTGATAATTTTGATTTTTCTTCGTTAGTTTTTACAGAGTCTAATTTTTCTTTAATGTGTTCTTTGTTATCTATTTCTTCAATTATAGAATCAGGTTTTTCTTTTTCATTTTCCAGTTCCCTTATAAATTCAGATATTTCTCTTGCGACATCAGCATTTACAGATATAGAATCAATTCCTTGTCTGACTAAAAACTCCACCATTTCTTTTTTTGAACCTGCTTGTCCGCAAATTGAAGTTTCTATTTTGTGTTGTTTGCATTCTCTTATGACACGGGATATTTGTTTCAAAACTGCCCAGTTCATTTCATTATAAATATATTGGACTTCTTCGTTTCCTCTGTCAACTGCAAGAGTAAACTGCGTCAGGTCATTAGTCCCAAAAGATATAAAATCAATTTTTTCTCTGCAAATATCTCTTATTATAGTCGTAGAAGCAGGAGTTTCAATCATCACCCCAAATCTAACATTTTTTATTTCCATATCATTAAAAATCTTTTTTAATTGTTTTATCTCCTCAATAGAGATTATCTGGGGGAACATCACTCCAAATTTATGTCCTTGGTCTGAAAGTTCTTTTATTGCACTAAGTTCTGATTTTAAAATTTCAGGGTGCTTTAAAGAGAATCTTACCCCATGATTTCCAAGCATTGGATTTTTTTCTATTTCCTTAGGCGAACCTTCTAAATTAGAATACTCATCACTTCTTATGTCTGATGTTCGGACCCAAATCGGTTTTCCAATAAAAGTCTTGGCAATTTTCATTAATCCTTGTATTAATATATTTTTGTAATCTTCTAATCTGTTTTCTTTTTCGTATATAAGTGGGTGTTTCCCTTCCATTGCAATTAATCCTTCTAACCTCACAAGCCCAATTCCGTCTGCATTCGTTCTTGAAGCTCTCTCTGCGAACTGAGGAAGGTCAACCATTACTTTTATTTTTGTCTTAGTTTCAACAATAGGTTTTATCTCAACTTTTTTGCTCTGAGCTTTCCCTGAATAAACCTTACCATTAAAACCATCAACTGTAATTTCCTGCCCTTCTTCAAGAACATCAAGACAGTTCTCTGTTCCAACAACTGCAGGAATCCCCATTTCTCTTGAGACAATTGCTGCGTGAGCTGTTACACCTCCTTCAGAAGTTACTATTGCAGAGGCTTTTTGCATTGTCATAACCATATCAGGATTTGTCATTGTTGTAACTAAGATATCTCCTTCTCTTATTTTGCCAAGATCCTCAGTTGATTTTATTATTTTAACAATTCCTGAAGCAATCCCAGGTGATGCTGCAAGACCTTCGGTTAAAATATGTCCTTCTAATTCTTCCTGCTCAACATTTTTCTCTTTGAGTGTTGTAATCGGGCGGGTTTGTAAAATATAGATGCTCTCCCCCTCAATTGCAAATTCTATATCCTGTGGTTTTTTGTAATGATTTTCTAAAGAGACTGCATACTCTGAAAGTTGTTTTATTTCATATGTTTTCAAAACTCGCTGAACAGATTTTTCAGGAGTGAGTTGGATAGTTTTTGTCTGGCCACTTGAAGTCCTTACAATCGCAAGTTTTTTGTCTGCGATTTTTTCGTTGATTATTTCTAATTCTCTTGTTACAATATATTGGTCTGGTTTAATCTTTCCTGAAACAATTCCTTCGCCCTGCCCAAAAACAGCTTCAATAAGAATCTCATCGTTGTTCTTTACAGGATTTTTGGAAAACATCACACCTGATTTGTCAGAATTAATCATTTTTTGAACAACGACAGCGATACCCACAAAGTCTTCAAAACCTTTTTTCTTCCTGTAATAAAGAGAACGCGCGGTGAAAATTGAAGCAAAACACATTTTTATTTTCTCAATCAACTCTGAATTTCCTTTTATATTTATAAAAGAATCCTGCTGTCCTGCAAAACTGGCATTGTCTAAATCTTCTGCTGTTGCTGACGAGCGGACAGAAACGAAAATTGGCTCTCTTGAAGATTTAAGAATAGCGAGTGCTCCTGGAGAATTTTGAATGTCTTTTAAATCAATATTAAAATTTTCATAAGATTCAAGAATCTCCTCTTTAAGGTTCTTTGGAATTTCAGAGTTTACAATTAAATCTCTTATCTCAGAAGCTTTTTTAGAAAGGTCGTCTATATTATTAACATCAATTCTATTTAAGGATTCCCTTATTTTATCACGGATTCCTGTTTCGTCAATAAAATAAAAAAAAGCGTCAGTAGTTACAATAAAAGCAGGTGGGACCGGCATTTTTGAATTATACATCTCGCCAAGATTCGCCCCTTTACCTCCTGCAAGAGCAATATCGTTCTTAGAAAGGTCTGACAGCCATTTTATATAATTATCACCCATAAAAGTTATTGTAATAAAGGTTATATAAATATTTGGATATCTAATCGCAAATAAAAATAAAACTACAAAATATATTTTTCAAATGCTATTTATTTTCCTCTTTAGAGAGCTGTTCTAATTTAGAATCAATAAATAAAATTACTCTATCTGCAGCATTTAAGAGATCGTCATAATACTGGCTTTTTCTTCCATTTATAAAAGTAGTATATTTTGTTTCTTCAATTTGTAAATAATCTATATTAGAAGTTATTAATATTCTTAAATTCTTATCTGGTCTAATTTTTTCTGTTGTTAATCTTTCTTCCAATTCTAAAAGAAAATTAAAATATTTAGCAATCCTATTGGATATTTCAACTGCATTAAGGTCTTCTCTTCTATGTCCCATATTACTCTCCTAAAATTTTTTTTATTTCTTCAAAACAGATTTCTTTTTCTGTTAACTTACTTATTTTTTCATTTAAATCGTCAGAGGTTTCCAAAGTATCAAGGTATTTCGCACTTATTCCATTTTTAGACAGATCTTCCATAAAATAATAATTAAATAAAGGTTATATAAATTTATTGTATATTAAAGCTTAGTTCAATTGAGATTTTCAACTAAGCCGAATTGAGATTAAATAAAATAAGTTAATAAATCTCGTGCAAAGTTTTATAAAGAAAATCTTTTTTTGTAAGGGATGGTGTCTAAAGTCATTGAAGCAACTGAAATGCGTGTCGGAACTTTCCTGATGATTGATGGAACAGCATGGCAAGTAAAAAAAACAGATATTTCTAAAACTGGAAAGCATGGTCACGCAAAAGTTAGATTTGAAGTGATTTCTATTTTTAGTGGAAAGAAGAAAGTAGCAGTTGTTCCTGGGCACGATAAATTTGAAGTTCCTATGATTATTAAAAGACAAGGACAAGTCCTTTCTGTGACTAGTAAAACAGTGAGTTTAATGGATAGCGAAAGTTTTGAAAGTCTTGAACTTGCAATTCCGGAAGATTTAAAAGAAGAAGTCAGCGAGGGAAAGACAGTGGAATATTGGGATATTGAGGGAGAAAAAATAATTAAGAGAGTAATATAATGGTAACTAAAATATTGGAGGCAGTAAAGGAAAGATTGTTCAATGGCAAAAGCAACATCAAAAATATTAAATATTTTTCTCGGCGCTCGAAAAAATCACTTGCTGGTTAAGTCAAAAATTTAATAATGGCATCTAAAATTCAAGCTGCACAAAATAGGTTATTCAAGAACGCTTTTATTTGCAAAGTTTGCAAGCACAAAATGAGGCTGGAGCCATTGAAAATTATTTTTGGAAAAGCCAGATGCAGAAAATGCGGTGGAAAAGATTTCAGACCTGCTAAAAAGAAATAATTCTTTGATGAATTTTTAGAATAGTTTTTAAACCCTTTTTTTCTTATCATTAAATGGTGAGCTTTTATGTTTACGATTTGATTTTACTTGTAGTATTTAGCTTATTTGTATTTTTGTTTATTAAATCAAGAAGGAAAAATATTCAAAGAGAGGGTATATTTTTTATGTATAGGACTCAAGTAGGTGTGAAAGCGATAAAATGGTTCAGCGACAAATTTAAGAAAATTCTTTATCCCCTTAGATATGTAATTATCTTTTTAGGTTTTGTTCTTATGGGAGTTATGCTTTGGATGCTTTGGAAGACAGTTTCAATTTATTTATTTATCCCTGAAATTGTAAAAGTTATAAAAGCCCCTCCTATTGCACCTTTGATTCCTTATTTTCCAGAGATATTTGGACTTACAAGTTTTTTCCCAAAATTTTATTTTATTTATTTTATTGTTGCTATAGCAATTGTAGCAATTGTTCATGAATTCAGTCATGGGATTTATATGAAATTATTTAAGATAAAAATAAAGTCAACAGGAATTGTTTTTCTTGGACCTATTTTAGGGGCTTTTGTAGAAGAAGAAAAAAAGAATTTTGAGAAAAAGAAAAATCTTGAGCAGATGAGTGTTCTTGGAGCAGGGGTTTTTGCTAATGTTATTACTGCTTTGGTTTTTTTGATTTTGCTTTTAGGGATCTATAACTTTGGATTTGTACAGGGAGGATATTCTTTTAATACATATCCTTTTAATTATGTTAATATTTCAGAGATTAATTCTTATGGCGAAACTGTGGAACTTAATGTTTTGCTTTTTGGAGAACAAAAAGTTTTGAATCTTACAGAAGTTCGCGTGAATAATATTAATTATCTTATTTATACTAAAGGTCTTTTATCCTTGCAAGGGGAAAGTAGTAATAGAAGTATTTTGGCGTTTTACGATGCTCCTTCAATTCGTAAAGGACTTATCGGGGGAGTAATTGAAGCTGATGGAATTAAAATCATAAATGGCGAAGAGTTAGCAGAGGTTTTGCAGAAGAAATTTCCTGGAGAAGAAATACAACTTTTAATGGATATTCGCGGGAATAAAGAAAAAACAAGTATTGTTCTTGCAGAGCATCCAGAAAATCCTTCCAAAGTTTTTTTAGGGGTATCTTATCTTCCTCTTGAAGCAGGGGGAGATATGTCTACTTTTGGAAGAATAATCGGAGTTAATTATTTAAAATTCAGAGAACCTAATATAAGAAGTAATAGTTATTATGTTCCTTTAATTAATGGAAATTTTGTAATTTTTATTTACGACCTTATCTGGTGGATAATATTAATTAACTTCTTGGTAGCTTTGTTCAACATGCTTCCCTTGGGAATTTTGGATGGGGGCAAGTTTTTTTATCTTGGAGTTTTGTCTATTACTCATTCTAAAAAATTTTCAAAAGGAGCTTACAAATTTATGACTTACGCTATTTTATTAGCATTTGTGTTTATGATGATTATTTATCTTTTTAGAATATTTTAATTTTGATTGTAAATAGGGGATATTTAAGTTATTAATTTTTAGTTGCTCCTTAAGATAACCAAAAATTAATAATATATAAACCGAAGATTTTTCAAATTTTCATTTTATTTAGTATTTGAAAAATTCCTTTGGCAATTAAAAAAGGTGGAAAAGTGGGGATGTTTTTATTTAATTCAATTGCATTATTTGGAGATGCTGGAACATGGATAAATAAACTCTTAATATTCTTATTTGATAAATATTCTAAACAAGAGTAGTAAACATAATTACAGATATAAGTCCCTGCATGAAAAGAGATTTCACTTGGGATTCCTCTTTCTTTTAGTTGGTTAACAAAGTTTAAAACATTAACTTTTGTTTCATAAGCCAGCCTCTTGGAGTTGTTTATTTTCTCGAAAGTAGTTCTTGTCCCTTTATTATCTAGGATTTCTGCATATTTATAGTTTAAACCTATCTTTTCAATCTTAACCCTATTAATTCCAATAGCTACACCAATTCCTAAAATAAAGTCTGGTTTAACTTCAAGAATTTTTCTTTTCAATAATCCCCAACAATTATATGTAACAGATAATCTAATTAAAAAGACTTTATTAGAATTAAGTAATTTACTTATTTCTTTTCCTACCTCACATGCTGGATTTGTCTTAAGATTACTGAATTCTTCGAATGAATAGATTAGGATGTTCATAGAAGTATTAATTATAAAGAGATTAAATACTTTTCTTTAAGCAACAATTGTAATTCTTTTATCTAAATTTTTGATTTTATATAAATATAATTTTTTAATATTTTAATTACAAATATTTAATTACTCTTTTTATTTTTAGAGATTATGGCAAGGAAGAATCCTAAAAGAAAAAGAAAATTGTCTGATTGGAGAAAATCTTTAGAGAAAATGAATTACGCTCTTGTTGGCAGCACGAGTGCTGTCCAGATTTGTCTTTGGACTAAAAATTCTTTAAGAGGAGATAGTGGATGTTGGAAAGAAAAATTTTATGGAATTTCTTCTGCAGGTTGCTGTCAAATGACCCCTTCTGTGATGTGGTGTGAGAATAAATGTGTTCATTGCTGGAGACCGATTGAAATGAATTTAGGGACACAACTTCCTAAAATTGATTCTCCTTTGGATATATTAGATAAGATTGTAGAGGAAAGGAAGAAGTTACTTATAGGATTCAAGGGGAGGAGAGATATTGATAAGAAAAAGTTTGAAGAAGCATTAGAACCAAAACTTTATACAATGAGTTTATCTGGCGAGCCAACGATTTATCCTCGTCTTGGTGAAATGTTTAAAGAAATAAGGAAAAGAGGGGCAGTTTCTTTTTTGGTTACTAACGGTTTGAATCATAGTGCGATTGAGAATTTAAAAGAAGACGAATTACCCACACAGATTACAGTTTCAATGAATGCTCCTAACAAGAATTTATTTAATCTTTGGCATCGTTCAACAAAAGAAAACGCATGGAGAGAATTTTTGAGAACTCTTGATGTATTAAAAAATCTAAAAGGAAAAGTTAGAAGAGTTATTCGTCTGACACTTGTAAAGAAAGGGAATGAAGGGGATTTTAAAGAATTGATTAATATGTCTGATGAAAATGTTTTAGAATATTCAGAGTTGATAAAAAAAGCAGAACCAGATTTTGTTCATATAAATAGTTTCAAGAGTATTGGTTATGCGCGGAAAAGGATTGGTTATGATAAACAGCCATGGTTCAGAGATATAAAAGATTTTTCTTTTAAGTTGCTTAAGGAATTAGGAAACTACGAAATCGGCGGAGAAGATGAAAGAAGCTGTGTTATTATGTTAAAAAGAAAAGATGTTAAGGCGAAGATTGAGGGAGTGTAAGATTACTCAAATTAACTGTAAGATTACTCAAATTAACAATCACAAAAAAACTACTCCCTCCTTTGTCAGGGCAGTAAATCTCACGCCGACTGGGATTGATAGAAGTGCGGACTGGAGTGCCATGTGTTCCTTGCCATTTCCAGAAGCAATTGATAGTGCGACCTCTATTCCCCCAAATTTACCTTTTAGTTTTTTTTCAAATTCTTTCTTTAATTGAACAAGGGATTTTTTAGGGTCGTATTCTACGAATTCAAAAAAAACATCTTTGACAATGAAGTCCTTTGCAAACGATGTTCCCACAATAATAATCTTTTCCCATTCTCCTTTTTGCATCAATCCTGCTACCTGCCCCCACGAGCCCTTTCCTGTTGAAAGCAATGCAACTAATTCCATAATAAGATTATTTAATAAGATTATTTAAGGATTTATATTGTAAACAACAAGTTTATAAAGTAATTTCCTCAGTGTTTTATACTACAGATGTAGGAGGCTAAGCCGAAATTAGTTCTGTAGAAATTATATGGAAATTAAAGAAGCATTAAAAGAATTAAGAAGTCAGAAAAAAAGAAAGTTTGTTCAGACGCTTGATTTAGTTGTAAATCTGAGAAATTTTGATATTAGAAAAGAAGCCCTTAATACTTTTGTTGTCGTTCCAAATTCTAATGAAAAGAAAATTGCGGCTTTTTTAACTAAACGCTCCAAGATTGTTAACACAATTACAGAACTTGATTTTTCAAAATACAACGAACAGAAAGATATGAAGAATCTTGCTAAAAAGTATGATATGTTTATTGCCGTCGCTCCTATGATGAGCAAGATTGCTACAAAATTTGGACGGGTCTTTGGTCCTTTAGGAAAAATGCCAAGCCCTCAAGCAGGAATAATTACTAAGGAAGATGATAATACAATAAAAGAAACTGTTGAAAAAATTAATAAGATAATTCGTGTAAGAAATAAAGAAATGGCAATAAAACTCCCTATTGGAAAAGAGAATATGCCTGATGAAAAACTTGAAGAGAATATAAGGAAAGTAATTGAGGGTCTTGAAAGAAAACTTCCAAGAGGAAAAGAGAATATAAAAGAAATTTTAATTAAATTTACAATGAGTAAACCTGCCAAGATAAAGATTTAAATGGAAGAGAAAAAAAGAACTCATGTTTCAGAAATAAAAAAGAAAAAAGTAAAAGAGTTAGCAGAGCAAATGAAAAAGAAAACTGTTATGGTTGTTTCAGTAAAATGTTTGCCTTCTGCCCAGTTTCAGCATATAAAAAAGAAACTCAGAAATATTGCTAAAATTCAGATGGCAAAGAAGCGTCTTGTTGACTTTGCACTTGACCATTGTGGGATAAAAGAACTTCATAAACTTGTTCCCTATGTTGAAGATAGCACAGCAATGTTATTCTCAGAAGATGATGCTTTTGATATTTCTTTGAGATTGTCTGAAGAAAAGAGTTCTGCAAAAGCAAAGGCAGGGCAAGAAGCACCTGAAGATTTAATTGTTTATGCAGGCCCAACTGACTTGCTACCTGGTCCAGATATTTCAGCTCTTAGTGCTGTTGGTCTTCAACCTAAAGTTGAGGGAGGAAAAATATCTATTGTAAAAGATAAAGTTCTTTGTGTAAAAGGAGAGGTAATCTCCCCCAAAAAAGCATCTATACTTGCAAAACTGAATATTGTTCCTTTCAAAATTGGGCTCGAGCCAATCGCAGCATATACAGATGGAAAGATTTATTTAGATATTAAAATTAATAGAGAAAAATTAATCAAAGAAATAGAGGAAGATTATGGAAGAAGTCTGGCTTTTGGTGTAGAAATTAATTATGTTTGTAAAGAAACTCTTGATTATATTTTAGGAAAAGCAGGACTATATAAAAAAATAGTGGAATCTTTACTAAACCAGAATCAAACTAAATAAATAAACGAGAAAATGGAATACATATACGGAGCACTTTTGCTTCACAAACTAGGCAAGGAAGTTAGCGAAGAGAATTTGAAAAAAGTTATCTCTGCTACTGGTTTTGAAGTTGATGAATCAAAAGTGAAAGTGCTTGTAACTTCCCTTAAAGGTGTCAATATTGACGAGAAGCTTGCGAATGCATCAATCGCAGCAGCGCCGGTTACAACAGAAGGGAAAACAGAAGCGCCGAAAGAAGAAAAGAAAGAAGAACCTAAAGCTGAAGCAGCTGAAGGTCTGGCTTCATTATTCGGTTAATTATATTCATTATAATTATTGATAGTGAGGTCTGTTTAGATGGCTTTGCTCGATGAATTTGGGGCTAAAAGTAGTTTGGGTAGTAAAGAGAAAAGAGCAAAAGATTTAACAAAGTAATAAACTTATATTTTTTATAGATAAAAAAGTTTATTGAGAAATAGACTTTTTCAGTGGAAAAGAAAATATAAAAGAAATTAGGGTTTGTAAAGTGATTATTTCTTTGCGAGTTTCCAGAACGAGCGAAGAAAAGTTTATAAAGTATAAATTACTATGATTTTAAACCCTAAAGCGGAAAGAGGGTTCTGTGATAAATTTGAAAATGGCAGAAAAATATAAGAATCCAAAGCTTGTGAAATTAGCAGCTGAAATTAGGGCTACACATTATGAAGGAATTATGCAGCTTCTTTTTGATATTGCTCAACAAATTCAAAGTGGAAAAATGGGGCTATCAAAGGAATTTATACTATCAAAGGAATTTATAAATAAACTAGGAAGAGCTAAGATAAATTATCTTTCACCAGAACATTTACAGCGTCCTGCAGTCATTGCATAGAATACCCAAGATAGAATGATAATTGGAGCAGGTCTGCAAATTGAGGGTGGTAAATTTAGAGAGATTGCTAATACATATAGGAAAATGCAAGATACTGGTGTTTTTTCTGATCAAGAAGTTCAAAGACATAGAACTAATTTAGATCCTGAATACACAGCTCTTGAGATAGCTGCTTCTAATCAAATAGAATGATTATTGTGATGCCCAAAATTTCAGAATAATAATTATGTGCAACGGGCTTTAACGAAATTCCCTGAAAGAAAATACTGGTTATCCCAAATGAGAATAAATTCTATAATCTCTCTTGACCAAGGAAGTGAAGAAAGTGATTTAAGATTCTTTTTCAAAAGACAGAAATAAAACTCCTCAATATTCCAATTCCTAAAACCAAAAAATTTAAATAGTATGTAAGACACATCTTACTATGGTAAATATTAATTTAACACGGATGAGTTCAAAAGGGCAAATTGTTATACCTGCGAATATGCGGGCAGATTTCAGAGAAGACGAGGAATTTTTGATTATTAAAGACGGGGACAGAATTGTTTTGAAAAAAGCAGAGAGTGTGTCTGAACAAATGAAAGACGATTTGGAATTTGCAAAAAGAACTGACGAAGCATTAAAGAGAATGGAGTCTGGTAATGGAAGCAAAATGAATTTTGATGATTTCTTAAATGAAATAAAAAAATGGTAGAAGTAATTTTTGAGGAGAGATTTAAGAAAATTTTTGCTAAAATTAAAGACAATCTGACAAAAGAGAAAGTTATCAAACAGATTACTAAAATCCGAGAAAACCCTGAAGTCGGAAAACCAATGAAATACTCAAGAAAAGGAACACGGGAAATTTATATCTCTCCTTTTAGATTATCTTATTTATACGATTACACAACCCAAATAATTTACTTGCTTGATTTATATCATAAAGATAAGCAATAATTTTATTTAAATTTTTATTAATATATCAATAATCTTAAAAACTAATTCTTCTCTTGATTACTATGCCTTCGTCGCATAGTGGTATTGCACTGGTCTTGAACACCAGGCCCTTTGGGCTCCCAGGTTCGATTCCTGGCGAAGGCGTATTTGAATCAAAGTTGGGAGTGCTCCCAGGCGAGCAATTAGGTCTTGCACAATATTTTCACAAAACACAAATCCTAAAGACATGATTGCGAGTAGATTCCTGGCGAAGGCGTCCAACAATTTAAAAACATATTCTACTTATTTATTTATGCCCAGATGCGACAATGGTACTCGAGCGGTCTCGAACACCGCGCCTTTACAGGCATCCAGGTTCGATTCCTGGTCTGGGCGTAAAATGAAAATTAAAACCACAATAATTATAAGTGTTGCTTTTGTTCTCATAGCCGTAGCAATAATTTACTTAAAAATGGAAAATGAAAACACGAAAATTTTGATTGAGACGACTGAAGGAAATTTTGTCATAGAATTATATTCAGATATGCCAATTACCTCAAGGAATTTTGAGAAACTCGTTAGAGAAGGTTTTTATGACAGGACAATTTTTCATAGAGTGATTGAGGGTTTTATGATTCAGGGTGGCGACCCGACAGGGACCGGAACAGGAGGACCTGGCTATAAAATTAAAGACGAGTTTGTTGCAGGACACTCTAATTTGCGAGGAACGATTTCAATGGCGAACTCAGGACCAAACACTGGCGGAAGTCAGTTCTTTATTAATCTTATAGACAATACTTATCTTGATTATGACAAAGCCCCTTTGACAAGTAAGCATCCTATATTCGGTGAAGTTGTTGAAGGAATGGATGTTATTGATAAAATCGGAAAAGTTGAGACTGGTTATGGAGATAAGCCAGTTAAAGAAATTAAGATTTTGAAGGCTACAATTATATAATTAAGTATAATTATTTTTATAAAGGAGGAATTTGTTGTTTTTGTTATGGGAGATTCAAAAAGATTTGATACAGAAAGGATTTGCC
>Ga0315548_1001000_pt1 | contig 24767 bp, 23 predicted proteins | sample SalMarSW160110MG_2_FD_202540 | JGI IMG/M metagenome (GOLD analysis project Ga0315548, IMG submission 202540) | Salt marsh sediment microbial communities from the Plum Island Ecosystem LTER, Massachusetts, United States - Salt Marsh Sediment SW1601-110 ...
AGAGACAGAAAGTGTTACCGATATATGAATAAGAAGCTACATGATAAGAAAATAAAGGAATACAAAAAGTTCTTGGCGAAAAATAAATAAGGGGGGTTGACTTTCTCTCATAGTCACAAAGATTGTGTTCTTCTTATATACCCAGGTAAAAAAGTCAAACAGCATTTTAACAATATTTTTTCTTGACTTTAGTTATTTAAATATATATATATATGTAAATATGACTAATGATAAAAAAATAAAAAGACAGGAAATAATTGGTTCCATAAGTATATTCGTTGAGAGTTATATTTTCTCATTGATTGCTTTCTTCCTTGCGTATAATAATATACGAAAAATAATCCCAAATTGGACTAATATACTAAATATTTTTAAATCATTATCATCATTAGAAATTAATCAGGTTCCATTTCTTTCTCAAATGATTGTAACCTTCATTTTAGCATTTGTAAATTCTTTTGTTGGTTTTTTATTGATTATAAGGAAAAGACCTTTACAAAAACCAAAAGGATTTCTCGAGATATTTATTCCTATAGTATCCACTTATTTCTGGATTACTTATAATGCAATTCCATATATTCCAAAAAAACTTAATTTTTACATGGTTTCTATGAATAAATTACTCTTTTTTTCATTCACAGGATCTATTATTGTAATAGCAGGATGCGTAATAAGCGCAATAGCTGTTTTTAATTTAAAACGCTCATTCAGCGTTCTTGTACAGGTACGCAATATTGTTAAACACGGATTATATCGTTATGTAAGACATCCCATTTATTTTGGTTATGTAATAACAGCAATAGGCCTTTCTATGACAAGCCCCCAGTTTTTTTTCATATTTCTTTCTTTAATACATGTAATTTTATTAGTTTTCAGAGCACATCTTGAGGAAGAAAAGCTTGCGGCTTATTCTCAAGAATACATAGAGTATATGCAAGATACACCTTTTTTATTTCCAGTTAAATTCAAAAAATTAACATAATATATTGTCGTTACTAAATTTTTTGGTGGTTGGGGTTGGTTAATTAATACAATTAGAAAGGTGGGTGTGGAGTGGCTTTGTGTCCTTTGTGGTCTTTGTGGTTAATTTTGACGGCTTTGCAGCGCTATCGCTCTTTGTTTTGCAAATGAAGGGGCTTGACTTAGAAATGAATAATGTTATAATTGTAATCATGGGCAATATAGGCAGTGTTAAGGCTTTTTTAACTATTTTTAAGAAGAAAAAACATAACTTGATTCAAATTTCCGGAGATGATTTTGATGTAAAAGAGGCTTTGATGGGTATAAAAAGTGATTTTGACCCGGAAAACATAGAAGTTTTTTTCCCGGATGATGCGGAAGAAGTTGTTAACAATATAAGTATGAAAAACTTATTTGGAAACAAACTGATAATTGTTTATAATGTAGACGCAATTTCGGGAGCTTTTTCTAAGGAAATTAAAGATGCGGTGGAGTATCCGGGTAGACTGAAGCCTAACGTAGTAGTACTTATTTATCAAAATCAAAGAAAAATATTGAAAATCGAACATAGTTTAACAGGAAATTTTAAACCTGTTTATGATTCCGATATACCAGATTGGATTAGAAACTTTGTTAAGAGTAAAGGTTTCGGAGTAACTGAAGAGGCTGTAAACCTACTTGTATTTTCTTGTGGCATTAATAGGGAAGAGATAAAAAAGTATGTAGAGAGGGTTATTTCGGTTAAGGAAGACAAAGATAAAAATATACGGGAAGAAGATTTGAGAAATATAGGGTTCTATAGAGATGATACAATATTTAAAATAACCAATTTGGTTCTCGATGGCAAGCGGAAAGAAGCTTTGCGATATCTTACCTCGTATTCGGATAACGTTCCTATTTTTCACTTTATAAATAGAGATATTAGATGTCTTCTCGGTATAAGAGCGGCTATCGATGAGGGGGATGATTTGGAAAAGTTGGGGTTAAATAGAAAGTTTAATATGCATCCATATATTTTTTATAAAAAGTATGTCCCGGCTGCAAAGAGATTGTCGTATGAAATACTCGAGGAAAATTTTGATAAGATTATGGAAACAGAGTATAGAATTAAAAATGGTTGGGAAGAATTCGGTTTGAATTTTAACTTTGTGAGTGAATTTCAATAGGAGGATACGATGAGTGAAGATGTTGCTGCAATTAAGTCTGCCATAGAGGATGTAAAAGAAAAACTGGATAAAATAGAAGCTAAGAAAGATTCTATCAGGGATTCTGTATATCAGAAAGTTAAAAAAGACTATGAAGCAAGGCTTGGAGATTTGAAAAGGCGGCTGGCTGGAAAGAGGGAATCGCTCAAGAAAAGTTTGAAAGAAATCGGCGTAAAGAAACAACCTTTGAAATCCAAATTGGATTTATTGCAGGAACAGCTCGAGGAAATAGAATTAAGGCATTCAATTGGGGAATACTCAGATGAACAGTATGGTTCAATGAGTGGTGAAATAAAGGATAAAATGTCGGAAATCGAGAAGGATTTGGAATCTATAAAAAAAGAAGAAAAAGAAACTAAAGAGCTTTTAGGAGAACAAAGCGTAGAAATAGAAGAAGAGGAAATTGAAGAGAAAGAAGGAGAGAAAGTAAAAGATGAGGGGGCAGGAGAGGAAGAGCAGGAAGAGCCTTTGCCTGAAGTTTCAAAAGAGGATATGATTGCAGAAGAGTTGTTTACGGGCAAGGAAAAAACTGTGGAAGAGAGCGAAAGTGTTATATCCAATGCGTCTACTGCCGAAAGGGGAAATGAGGCTTTGTTGGAAACCGGGGAAGAGGAGTCTCTGAGCGGCGAGCAATTATTCGATATGTCTAAGGAAAAAGAGGAAGGAGAAACTTCAGGGGAAGAATCTTCTGGTGGTTCCCCGGAAGAAGATTGGCTTTCCTCCCTTGAACAAGAGTTGAATGAAGAAGCTGAAGAGGGAAAAAAGCCAAAGAAGACTAAAGACACGGAGGAAGCAGATACTGCAGATAAGGCAGAGGATAAAGAAGGGGGAGAGTTGTATTCCATATGCCCCAAGTGTAATTATAAGAATAGACCTGATGCATGGTATTGTGAGAATTGCGGTTCGGAGTTGACGTCTACGGAGTAAGAAGAAATAAGTTAATTTATTTTTAATCTTAATTTTCCGTAAACGGATTATTCGTTATCTAAGATACTATTAAACCCTTGACAAAAATGAGAAGTTAACTATTATAAAGGACACGTTTTATGTATATCTCTGAAATCCAAGATAAAGATAGCACGGGATTAGCAAATACAGCTCGGCGATTAGGTATCTCTTTTACAGGTTTAGATAGAGAAGAATTAATATTTTTTATTCTCAAAGAAAAAGCCAGTAAAGAGGGGCGTGATTTAATACGAGGTGTTATTGAAATCCTGACTGAGGGGTTTGGTTTCTTAAGAGCCAAGGAAAACGATTACACTCAGAGTCCCGAAGATATTTACGTTGCTCCGGCAATTATAAAAAGATTTGGGATAAAAACCGGTGATACGATAATTGGAGCAGTTAAACCTCCTCAAAATTCCGAGAAATATCATTCGATAGAAACTCTCGAGAGTATCAATTATGCGCATCCGAGTGAAGCCAAAGACAGAGGAAATTTTAACAATCTTACACCTCTTCATCCCAATGAGAAGATGAATCTTGAGACTGAAGATGAAGATATTTCTACGAGAATTATTGATCTTATTGCGCCAATTGGCAAGGGGCAGAGGGGCCTGATCGTTTCTCCTCCGAAGGCGGGTAAGACCATTTTGATAAAAAAGATAGCTCATTCTATTTCCGAAAATCATCCTGAGATTCATTTAATGGTACTTCTTGTTGATGAACGTCCTGAAGAAGTAACCGATATGGAAAGATCTGTTAATGGTGAAGTTCTTTCTTCTACTTTTGATAAATCCCCGCAGAGGCATTTGCAGGTTGCGAAATTGACGCTTGAGAAAGCAAAGAGATATGTAGAAATGGGTAAAGATGTGGTTATCTTGCTAGACTCTATTACAAGATATGCTCGTGCAAGCAACCTGGTTGTACCTCATAGCGGTAAGACCCTTTCGGGTGGAGTTGATTCTAATGCTCTCAGGACTCCGAAGAGATTCTTTGGAGCTGCCAGGAATATTGAGGAGGGAGGAAGTTTGACCATTCTGGCGACTGCGTTGGTAGAGACCGGTTCTCGAATGGATTCAGTAATATTTGAGGAGTTTAAAGGTACGGGTAATCAGGAAATAGTTTTAGACAGGAATTTATCTAATCAAAGAATTTTTCCTGCGATTGATATTCTTGCTTCCGGTACCAGGAAAGAGGAACTTCTTCAACCGTCCGATGTCTTGAACAGAATTTGGGTTTTGCGTAAAATATTAAGCGATATGGAGGACAACTCTGAGGCAGTCGAATTTTTAATATCAAGAATGAAACGATCGGAAAACAATGCCGAGTTTTTGAAACTTATGACAGTGTAAGGGGGGGAAATGAAAAAAGAGATACATCCTGAATATAAAGAAGGTACGATTAGATGTACCTGTGGCAATGTTATAAATACCAGATCGACAAAAGAGAATTTACATGTAGAGGTTTGTTCAAATTGCCATCCGCTATATCAGCAACTTAGAAAAGAAGGCCTGCTCCCTGATTTGAAGGACGTTAAGTAGACAAAATTCTCCAATAAATATATATAGTCGTAGCATTTAGTTCTTCACTACAGAAGAGATGCAAACTGCGTATTTGTGTGATCTGTAGTTGCGAGTTTTGAGTTTAGTGTTTCGAGTAAAACAAAAACCCACAACACCCATTTTTTAACAACAAATAACACAAATTACACAAATAAATTAATTTTGTTTTTTATATTTGTGGTATTCGTGCAATTCGTTGTTTCTCTATGTTTGGGTGAGGTGCGTCTTAAAAAAACACAGTAAAAATTTCGTATATTTAGTGTGTTTTGTGGTTAGTTAAACAAAAGTAATCTTATTTTTACATTATTGCGAATGATATAAGCAAAATGCAAAAATTTAAAAAATTAAGTTATTGTTTATGAATAACTTATATTTTGGAACGATATTTGCATATATTTTTAGTGGATCTTTTAAATGTACATTTTTCTTGTCTTTGTTCTTTTAAAATTAAAAATTTGCAGTTGAAAAATTGGCAACGATTTTCCTTAAGGATTCCCTTTCTTTTTTTTATGCAGGGGAGGAGCTATATTAAAATAATTTTATGAAAATTATTATAAAAACCCCCCCTTATCCTCCCCTGCTTATTTAAAGTAACCTTTGTACTTAATACCTCCTTGTTTCCGGCCTCTTCTCTTGCTTTTCGCAGGAGAAGAGGTTTTTTATTTTTTTAGCCACTAAGACACGAAGGCACAAAGGATAAGATTATTTTAATTTTTAATTTCTTTTTATCATTATTTGTTTTTTTGAAATCGCAAAAAACTGGGTGGGAGGTAGGGCTTAGTGTCTTGGTGACTTTGTGGCAGATATTATAGGTGAGGATTGATATTTAGAATCAAAAACGTATAAATAGCTTACAGTAAATCCAAAGAAAAAATATTATGGAGGGATTATGAGGAGTTTTTGTTTTATTGTTATTGTTTTTCTTATTATTGGTGCAACTTGCGGACCTTCTGATCCTGATATGGAAGGTGGTAATATTCACTTAAGGGAAGGAAGGTTTGATCGGGCTATTGAACTATACATGAAAGTAGCGAAAAAACATCCTGATGATGTTTTGCCTGTTGTTGCAATGTCTTCGGCTTACTATATGAAGAAAGATTATAAGGAAGCAGTTAACTATCTTGAGAAAGCAATTGAGATGGACAAAAAGGGTGCCGAAGGTAAGATAAAGTCTTATGAAGGGAAATTAAACACTAAATATCTGAAATGGCAGATATATTATAATGGTTCTGTCGAATATTTTAAAGATAATCCTGAAAAAGCGATTGATTTAGCTAAGAAAGCTCTTGAGGTAGAAGACCCCACTAAAGCGTCCCAGAGTTACAACCTGCTGGCGAATATTATGTTGAATACGGGTAAGAAAGAAGAGGCTAAAAGTTACCTCGTGAAAGCGATTGAATCCGACAAAAAGAATATTGAAGCTTATATGTCGCTGGGTCATTATTATCTCAGAGAAAAAGATACGGACAACGCCCTTAAATACTTTAGTGAGGTTTTGAAAATAGATTCGTCGAAAGTTGAAGTTTATGAGTTGATGGGGCAGGCATATTTGCTTAAAAAAGAACATAGCGAAGCTATTAAATTACTTGAAAAAGCTTTATCGATTACGGGTAAGAATCCGACAATTCTTTATAATCTTATGGTCGCAAATTATGAAGCCGGGAATTACGATAAGGCAATAAATAAAGGGAAAGAAGTATTGACTCTTGAAAATGTGCAAGTTACCGTTTTGACAAAGGTTTACAATCTTCTCGGTCAGACGTATGAATCCAAGAAAGATTATAAAAATGCCGTAACCGTTATAAAGGAAGCTATAGATAAAGGTGTAAATGATTGTGATTCGTATTCTGTAATGGCTCATGCGTATTATAAATTGGGAAAACTGCAGGAGTCTAATAGTTGGTCAAAGAAATGGGAGGAATGCGAGAAAAATAAGTAGTAGTAATGGCCTACTTCAAAAATTGGAAAGTTTAGGGTTGACATATCTCATAAAGAATATATAAATAACGTACGTAAAAAAATATAAAGAACCATAAAAGGGGGAAAATATGAAAAAGTTTTTGTCTTTTGCATCTTTAGTTATTCTTTTAGTTGCTGGTTTTAGTGGTTGTAGTTCAGCAGAGAAAACAGGCGGAAATATACACCTGCAAGAAGGGAGATTTGACAGAGCTATCCAGCAGTATAAGAAAGCATTAGAAAAATACCCTAACAATTCCGATCTATATGTTGGGATAGCGGTTGCAAACTTTATGAAGAAGAATTTCAAGGAAGCGATTATTAATCTTGAAAAAGCGGACAATATGAATGAAAAAGGAATCGAAGGTGATGTTAAGCAATATGAAGGTTTGTTGAATACTAAGTATTTAAAATGGCAGATATATTACAATGGAGCGGTGGCATATTCCAAAGAAGACCCTGAAGAAGCGATTGATTTAGCTAAAAAAACTCTTGATGTGGAAGATCCAACGAAAGTGTCCCAGAGTTACAACCTGCTGGCGAATATTATGTTGAATACGGGTAAGAAAGAAGAGGCTAAAAGTTACCTCGTGAAAGCGATTGAATCCGACAAAAAGAATGTTGAAGCTTATATGTCGCTGGGTCATTATTATCTCAGAGAAAAAGATACGGACAACGCCCTTAAATACTTTAGTGAGGTTTTGAAAATAGATTCGTCGAAAGTTGAAGTTTATGAGTTGATGGGGCAGGCATATTTGCTTAAAAAAGAACATAGCGAAGCTATTAAATTACTTGAAAAAGCTTTATCGATTACGGGTAAGAATCCGACAATTCTTTATAATCTTATGGTCGCAAATTATGAAGCCGGGAATTACGATAAGGCAATAAATAAAGGGAAAGAAGTATTGACTCTTGAAAATGTGCAAGTTACCGTTTTGACAAAGGTTTACAATCTTCTCGGTCAGACGTATGAATCCAAGAAAGATTATAAAAATGCCGTAACCGTTATAAAGGAAGCTATAGATAAAGGTGTAAATGATTGTGATTCGTATTCACTAATCGCTCATGCGTATTATAAATTAGGAGATAACAAGACCTCCGGGATGTGGTCAAAAAAATTGGAGGAATGCGAGAAAAATAAGTAGATATTAGAATTTATTTCTTAGATATTTTTCTACGCTTTTGTTAGATTCCTTTATTAATTCGAAAGCCTCTTTGCAGGCTTTCGAATTTTTACCGGCAGGGTCAGTAATTGTATGTTCTTTTTTGTTGGTGTTAAAGTTTCGAAGAAAGGAGATCTTATTTTTATTTTCCGGTGAGAGAAACTTAATGTAAGTTTTGTGCATGTTTTCCATCACGAAAATCAAATCAGCCCATTCTAATAAGGGTTTCGTTAATAGCCTTGAAGTGTGTTTTGTTTTTAGTTTATTTTCTTTAAGTACTTCTTCAGCTGCTTTATATATTTCTGCGCCTGTTATTGCTACTATTCCTGCTGAGCGAATGTTTACTTTTTTAAGGTCTCCGGTTAGATATTTGAGATGTATTTCCGCCATTGGGCTTCTGCATAAGTTAGCTGTGCATACAAATAGGATGTTAAAATCAAGATTTTTACCAAGTTTTACTTCCTGTCCGGTTATTTGTTCGATTTTTGGTATAGAGATTGCGCCTTTTCGGTAGAGAATAAGCGAATTGTAGGAAATATCGAGTACGGTGGATGGTTTTCCGGACCCGGACTCGCCGTTTATTATTCCCACTACAGGGAGTTCGACTTCTTTTAGGCTTTTTGGAGTCTCTCTGCCTGAAATATTTGCACTTGTTGCGACCAGAGGCATTTTGTTTTTTCTTATAAAATTTCGTAAGTTCCTGTGATTCGGAATTCTTATTCCGACTTTACCGTCTCTTGATAGTACTCCTTTTGGTAAATTCTTTTTGCCTTTAAAAATTAATGTTATTCCTCCTGTTGGTAATCTTTTTAATTTTTCATAAACGGGAGGTATTTCTTCCACCCATTTTTTGATATCTTTTTTGTCGGAAAGAAGTAAAGCGAAGGGTTTGTTGACGGGACGTTTTTTCATTTTTCTTAAATTCGTAACGCAATCACAGGATAGAAAACAGCCAATGCCCGGAATTGTATCTGTGGGAAAAAGAAAGATTTCAGTTTTCTTTTTCTGTTTGTTCGTCATATTTGAAATGGCACTGGCATAAAGGTTAATACAAATATAATAAGAGAGATTATACCGATGATTTTATTCCTTAGGGAGAGTGGCGATACTCTGTCAAGCGGTGGAGGGTGTTTAAATCTAATGACTAAAAAAAGTATAGCCCATATTGCCCATCCAGGCCATAATGGAATCAGTAAAATGACGATGCCGAAAATAAAATAGCCGATTATTCGATGTTTTTCTCCTACTAATGCGTATAAGATATGTCCGCCGTCTAGTTGCCCAACCGGCAAAAGGTTTATAGCTGTTACAAGGTAACCTAACCATCCTGCAAAGGCGATGGGATGAAACAAGACATCTTTTCCCCCAGGTAAATCGGAGAAATATAATTTTGTAAGAAATTTAATTAGAAGCGAGTTTCCGAGAATTATTCCCTCTTCTCCCGAGACGGTTACCACTGTAGAAAGCGAGAGGCCAATCAGTATAGCTATTGTCGAGAAAATAAAACCTACTATAGGACCGCTAGCTCCTATTTCGATTAGCGAGTTTTTGTCTCTGATCGGAGATTTCATTTTAATCACGGCTCCGAAAGTCCCTATGATTGTTGGCCCAGGTAGAAAGTAGGGAAGAGTAGTGTCGACTTTGTTTTTTTTCGCCATGAAGTAATGCCCGAGCTCATGGCTGCCGAGTATTATCATTATTGAGAGAGAAAACGGTAGACCTTTAAGAAGGTTTGTTATGGGAATAAAAGGATTAATTCCCTGTTGGAAGGCTCCTGCCGCGAGGGTAGTTAAGAAAGTGATTGCAAAGAGTAAGAGATTTACCCATTTTTTTGACTCTCTTTTTTCAAGCCTAGGCCTAAAGGCAACAGAGATTCCTTCTTCTTTATTTTTAAAGCTTACTTCGAGATTTAAGGATTCGGCATTTTCTTTTATATAGGTTAGTGCATCCTTTTCGGGTATTTTTAAAACCCCCTCCCAAACAAATTTAAAATGTTCCATTTTATAAGACTTTATTTCCATTACTTCTTTTAAGAAGTTTTCTATCGTGGAGATTAAGCTCTCCATTACATTCTTTCCGGGGCACCGACGCCCAGCAGTTTTAGTCCTTTGCTTATGATATTTCTTACGGCGTTTGAAAGAAATAGTCTGGGTTCGATTAAGTCTTTGTTTCCGTCTAAAACTCTCACATTTTGATAAAAATTATGAAAAAGTTTGGAAATATTAAGCAAGTAGTGGGTGAGAAGATGCGATTCTCTGATTCTTGCAGCATCTTCAAGGGTTTCCGTGAATTCTGGTATCTTTTTTATCAAATTCCATTCTTCTTTTTTATTCAAGCTTAAAAGATTTTCTTTTGAGTTTATTGGATAGCCTTCTTTCTCCGCAAGTTCAAGTAGAGAAGAAATTCTGGCATGTCCGTATTGTACGTAATAAACAGGATTTCTTTCGGATTCCTCTTTCGCGAGTTCTAAATCGAAATCCATAGGGACGGAAGATTTTCTAAGAAGATAGAAAAATCTTGCAGCATCTACTCCCACTTCGTCTATTAATTCGTCTATTGTTATGAAGGAACCCTGTCTTTTTGACATTTTTACGGTTTCGTTTCCTCTTTTTAGTGTTACCCACTGAATAATCTTTACTTCAAGTCTTTCGGAGGGGTATCCCAGAAGGCTAAGACTTTTCTTTAGTTCAGGCACGTGATCCTGATGGTCGGGTCCAAGAAGATCTATTAGTAGATCGTACCCCCTTTCGAATTTAAACCTATGATAAGCAATATCGGGGACTATGTAAGTCCAACTCCCGTCACTTCTTCTGAATACTCTTTCTCTATTTCCCGGTGTAAACCATAGAGCTCCTTCTCTTTCTGTGAGAGGATTGGGTTTTAGTTTTTGCAGGTCAGCGATTATTGCTTCAACCTTACCTTCTTTAATTATTTTTGACTCTCTTACCCATTCGTCGAAATCGATACGCAGTCTTTTAAGTGTTCCGTTGATTGTTTTTAGAATACGGTCTCCGGCATATTCACCGTAGTCCTCGATGTTTTTATTCATGACTTCTTTTGCGATTTGCTCTATATATTGTCCCTGGTATGTATTCGGGGGATATTGTACTTCTTTTCCTTTTAATTCTTCAATTTTTAATCGTACTGAATCTCCAAGATTTTTAATCTGGTTTCCGCTGTCGTTAATATAGTATTCCCGGTCGACATTATAGCCCTGAGACTCGAGAAGTTTGGCTAAAGAGTCTCCGTAAGCCGCACTTCTGGCGTGGGCAACAGTTAGCGGTCCGGTTGGGTTAGCTGAAACAAATTCAATTAACACTTTTTTGTTTTCTCCCAAATTCCCGTCGCCATAATCGGGAGCAACAGATTTGGTTAATTCTTCCAGCCAGGATTCTTTTTTTATTCTAAAGTTTATAAAACCTTTGATTTGAGAGGCGGATTCGATTATTTCCGAATTTATTTCATCCAGGATTTTTTTTGCTATGTCATTTGGGCTTTTCTTTAATTTTTTTGCCAGAACAAAAGGCGCATTTACACTGTAGTCGCCCATTTTTTCATCCGGCGGGTGCTGAATGTCGAAGGCGACTTCTTCGTCGAATAGTTCTTTGATTATTTCTGTGACTATTGCTCTTATTTTAGTCCTCATCTTCAAAATCCTCTCTTTTTACATCTCCCCATAGACGCTCAAGATTATAATAAGAGCGCTGTTCTGGTTGGAAAACATGTATAACAAAATCAACATAATCCATCAAAATCCACTTAGCCATTTCGTATCCTTCTATGCTGTGTGCATATTTGTTTTTCTTTTTGAGTTCTTCGGAAATTGCGTCTACTACAGCTCTTGATTGAATGTCGGAGTACGAGGTGCAGAGTATAAATGATTCGGTTAAATCAGTTACTTCTCCGACATCTAATTTAACAAGATTACGACACTTCTTTTCTTTTATCTTTTCAATGACTAATTCAATTAAATTATTGCAGGGTTTCAATAAGCCTCCTCTCTATCAGAATTTTTTTTGGCATAACTTCGTCATAGTCTTGTCCCAGAAGAACCAGTACGTGAACACAGAGACTTGAGTCTATTATGGAGGAAGTCAATTTAATGTCTAAAGCTGCAGCCACAATTTTTGCCCATCTTTTTTCAGGTGATAGGCGGTCTATCACTACCGTTCTTTTTTGTTCTTCTGCTGCATTGCCGTAGTTTATTACGTCGAATCCTTTACCTCTGAGATAATCGGTTGTTACTCGGGCGAGGTCTTGAACTCCGCATCCATTCAACACTTCAATTTTTATGTGTTTGTATTGTACCGGATTTGTAATTTTATACCCGAAGGAAAAGGCGTATATACCTGCAGTCAATATCAAAATTATAGAGAGGACGGGAAATCTCTTTTTGTTTGAAACTCTTTTTTTAATTGCCACTCTTTATGGTTGTCCCTGAGGGTATTTTTTTGTTTCTAAGGTAAACAAAAGGCTCAATAACACAATCTGTTCCAATAACTGTGTTCCCTCTTAGTACCGTGTTAGGATAGATAATTGTGTCTTTTCCGATCTTTACCTGTGGCTCTATAAATACAGTATCAGGCATCAGAATTGTTATTCCTTCATTCTGGAGCGCTTCTATCTTTTTATTTCTTAAAATGTTATTTATATCGGAAAGATCCTTTCTTGTGTTAACGCCTTTTAATTCTAATGCGTTTTTATTCTTGAATCCCCCGATCTTTCCACCGGCTTTTCTTATAATAGTTATGACGTCGGTTAAATAATATTCACCCTGAGCGTTATTCGGTTTAACCTGTTTTAAGGCTTTCTTTAGATGTTTTAAGGAAAATATGTAAATGCCTCCGTTTACTTCCTTTATTTTCTTTTCTGAAAGGTTTGCATCTCTTTCTTCTACGATTTTTATTATTTCGTCTTTTTTTCTTACAACCCTGCCATATCCACTCGTGTTCTCCGGGTAGAAAGTCATCATTGTAACATGGAAATTGTTGTTTTTATGGTATTTTATTAAATCGTTTAAGGATTCTTTACTTAGAAGTGGTGTGTCTCCCGAGAGAACAATCAGGTTTCCTTCTTCATCTTCTATTTTGTTTAAAGCAACTTCAACCGCTGCACCTGTTCCATTTGGTTCTTTCTGAAACGCATATTTTATCCCGGGGAATGTATCTCTTAATTCTTTTCCCTTTTTGCCATATACAAGCGTTATAGATTTTGAGGGGACACTTTTTGCCAGGTCGATAACCCAGTTTATCATAGGTTTACCCATTATTTCATGGAGAACCTTGGTTTTTTCTGATTTCATCCTTTTGCCGATGCCGCCGCCGAGAATTATTATATGAAAGAGCATTATTTTTTTTCTTTCAGTTTTAAGCCTGGTATGGCCAGCTTTACGGCTTCTTCGATTCGATTTACGAAATGGAATTTTAGTCCTTTTGTGTATTCTTCAGGTATTTCTGCAAGGTTTTTTTCGTTATCCCCTGGTAATATTATTTTCTTTAAACCTGCCGTTTTGGCTGCGAGAACTTTTTCTTTCACTCCGCCTATGGGTAAGATTTTGCCCCTTAGGGTTATTTCTCCGGTCATTCCGAAGTCCGGTGATACCGGTTTTTCAGCAAAAATAGATATAAGTGCCACTGATAGTGTTATTCCTGCGGAAGGACCGTCTTTGGGTATTGCTCCTTCAGGAATGTGTATGTGAATATCTTTATTCGCAAATCTGTCTATATCAATATTGAATACCGAAGCATTGGATTTAATGTAAGAGAGTGCTGCTCTGGCTGATTCCTTTAAGACTTCTCCTAACTGACCGGTTAATATAAGTTCCCCTTTACCTTCCATTATTGTCGCTTCAACGAAGTGTATTGTTCCTCCGGCAGGAGTCCAGGCAAGTCCGGTTGCGACTCCTATGGCAGGTTCTTTTTCTTTTGCTTCACTGCGGAATCTAATGGGACCGATATAATCCTCAATTGTTTTTTCGTCTATTTTGAAAGTTTTCCCTTCTTCTTTTGCAACCTTTCTTGCAATTTTTCTACAGACTTTTCCTATTTCTCTTTCAAGATTTCTAACCCCCGCCTCTCGCGTATAGTTGTTTATTATTTTTCTTATGGCTGCGTCAGTAAATTTGATTTGTTTCTCATTTAAGCCATTTTCTTTGATTCTTCTCGGAACAAGATATTGGGTTGCTATCTTGAATTTATCCGGAGCCGTATAGCCCGGCATCCGGATCACTTCCATTCTGTCCATCAGTGGATCCGGTATCGTATCCGTTATATTCGCTGTGGTTATAAACATGATGGAAGAAAGATCGAAAGCGACCTCAAGGAAATTGTCCCTGAAGTTGTTGTTCTGTTCTGGATCAAGAACTTCAAGCAGAGCTGAGGCGGGATCCCCTCTAAAATCTTTTCCGATTTTGTCTACTTCATCCAGCATGAAAATCGGATTTTTTGTTTTTAACCTTTTTAGATGTTGAATTATACGTCCCGGAAGGGCTCCTATGTATGTTCTCCTGTGACCTCTGATTTCGGCTTCGTCGTGAACTCCTCCCAGAGATAGTCGCGTAAACTTTCTGCCAAGGGCTCTCGCAATTGATTGTCCTATTGATGTTTTTCCGACCCCTGGTGGACCTACAAGACATATTATCGGCCCTTTCGCATCTTTCTTAAGTTTTCTTACTGAAAGGAATTCTATTATTCTTTCTTTTACATCTTGCAGATTGTGATGATCTTCATCAAGTATTTTTTCTGCCTTTTTTATATCCATATTATCTTTTGTTTTCTTATTCCAGGGCAGGTCACACAACCAGTCGAGATAATTTCTTGTAACATTGTACTCAGGAGAATGAGGAGGAATCATCTCTAGTCTTTCGAGTTCTTCTTTTGCCGTTTCTTCAGCCTCTTCACTCAATTTTGCTTTTTTTATACGTTCTTTATATTCTTTAATCTGTATAGCTACAGCGTCCTCTTCTCCCAATTCCTTTTTTATTTCTTTAAGCTGTTCTCTGAGTATTGCTTTTCTTTGGACTTCGGTCAGCTCTTTTTGTACTTTACCTGATATTTCTCCCTGTACTTTTGCACGGGCAAGATCTTCCGATAGTATTTCTATGAGTTTCTCGTAACGTTCTTTAACATCCCGAGTTTTTAGAAGTTCCTGTCTTGCTCTTAAATCAATTTTCAGGTTTCCGCTTATGAAATCCGCAAGATTTGAAGCGTTATCTATATTGAGAGCAACAGTTGTTATTTCGTCAGGGAGATAAGGCGAATAGTCTACAAACTCCTTGAAGATATTGAGGAGTTTATTCTTAACCGGTTCTATTTCCTCTTCGTTTATCGGTGAGTCTTCTACCTTTTCGACTTTTGCCGATATATAGGGTTTTTCCTGAATTATTCTTTGGATTCTTATCCTGTTTAACCCTTGAGCCAGGACTCTTATACTTCCATCAGGTACTTTTATCATTCTTATAATTGATCCCATTGTTCCATATTCTTCTATTTCGGAAGGAGAAGGATCTTCGGGAACCTTGCTTAGGAAGACTCCCATTAATTTGTCTCTGTTGAGCGCGTCTTCGATTAATTTTATATGGTGTTCTTTTTCTACCGCGATAGGTAGAACCATTGCGGGGAATAAAACAATTTTCTTAAGGGGTAGTATTGGCAGTGTGGGCGGAACTTCAAAATCCGTGTCAGCTAAGGGTGTTTTTTCGTTTTCTTGCATGTTCACTCCTTGTTCTTTATTCGATATCTATTATTCTTTCTTTTTCTTTAGTTTTTGGCAGAGTTATCTGAATAAAACCATCTTCTTTTTTTACGACAGCTTTTTCTGGATCAGTGGGATAAGGCAGATTAATTCTTCTTTCGAAAGTTCCAAAAGCAATTTCCATCGAGTAGAAACTTCTTTGTCCTTTTGAGAAAGGGTCTTCTCTTTTTCCGGAGATAGTTAATATGTTACGTTCGATTGTTATTTTTATATTTTCCGGCTTAACGCCTGCTGCCTCGATAAGAATAACCAGGGAGTTTCCTTTTTCGAATATGTTTATCAGAGGTTTCCATCCACCTTTAAAGGGTATGCCTCTGCTTGGATTCATAAAGTCGTTAAGGAGTAATTCCATGTCTCTCTCGAATTTTTTTATTTCGTCAAAAATATCACTCATTTTTCCCCCTTACGATGATTTTTTCTCCCACTCCAGAGTTTAAAAAAGAAGCGGCGTTTCCTTGATTCAAACATATTTCAAGAGTTTCAAACCCGTCATTTATTAAAGCGATAAGCCTGTTCTCTCCGCCATCCGAGTATTTTTTTGATAAATTTTGAATTTGAATGTCTTTTATTACAATTTCAATGTCGTCCGTGGGAACCTGTTCTTTTTTAATATTGGAAATCAAATTGCCGAATTTATCTATATAAAGTATTTCTCCTATTATTTTGTTTCTTTTAAATAAAGGGACGGATTCGTTTATTTTAACGGGATCCGTTATTCGGTTGCCCAGGTTTTCTACTTTTTCTCCGGAGGCAAGTCTGGCTGCGACCTCGGCGAATACATCTCTTGCATCAAACGTGCTTGATTTTTCCCCGATTTCTTTTTTTATCTCGAAGGTCTTAGCGAGAATTGGAGTGAGAACTCCGTTGTCGGGGCCCACAAAGAAGTGCTCATTTGCGACAGAAAAGATAGATCTTCTATCGCTTCCGACTGTTGGGTCTATTACTACGAGATGTACACTGCCAGTGGGAAAATATCTATAAGAGTTCTTTATTATAAAAGAAGCTGTTGATACATCGCCGACCGCGAGCCCATTGGTGATATCTATGCAGGTTATATCGGGATTTATTCTTAGTATAGCCCCTTTTACCATTGCCGCATAAGGGTCTTTAATACCAAAATCCGTAGTGAATGTCACTATTGGCATAGCTAAAATATATAGCGGAAAAGTTAATACGCAAGGGCATACGCGCCACCTTTACCAACAGGCGGAATCCATCTTATACTTAGATATCCCGGTGCCGTAATCGCTCCCGACCGCGATTCGGATTACGAGTTGTCGCCCCTTTGCTGCTATTTCACAAGAAAATCAGAGCGCATTGAGGAAAGCATATATTGCCCCCCAGCTCCGACCCTCAAGAATATGCTCCGGAGAAAAGAAAGCCAAATATAGAATACCGCTTAAATTAGTAAATCATATATTACTTTATTAGTATAATATTTTTTACAAAATAGAACGCGTTGGGAGCGTCCCGGCAGGAGTTTTTCGAAGCGCAAAAAAGTCTCTAGGGCATAAGTTATTGATTTACAGCCTATTAAAGTATAAAAACATTGTTTCTCGCGAAATGTGTGCCGGCTAAATATCTGATGATGCGGTCAGTTTTTATCCTTTTCTTTTTCTTGCATTGCCCTCTTTTTGCGTAAAATATGTAATTAAAATTTTACAAAGACAATAAAAAATAACACCTTATTTGAATTAAGGCTTTTTAAATCAATGAGTTAATATTTTGGAATGGTTTTTGTATTTGTAAATATGAGGTTACAAATTATGTATATTTTTATTGTTTTAATGTTAACGGGAGTAAAAACAAGTGGAACGGCGACATTGAGTTTTATTTTCCCGAATTTGCATGAAAAGGAGATTGTTCGGGAAGTAGAAAAAATTAGCGAGCCGGTAATGAAGGTTAGTAAGGTTGTAGAGAATGAAGGCAAGCTGGAGATTGAGTTGGTTTCTTCTAAGGAGCTTGAGATCAGCTTCGATGTTCTCTATGATGATGGCTCGATAGAAAGATATGATGGGAGTGTTGTGGATGGGTGTAGTAAATTAGAAGTCCCAGTTGTTCTCGGTGGTTCGAGGAGAGAGATAAGGTGGGTAAATATTTTATGGGAGGGTGATGGTTTGGTGGTTTGTAATGCAACGCATGAAAGTTTACCTGAATTGGCCCTTGGCTCTACGGGAGAATTTGAAAAAAATTAGACCCGCCTTATCTCCGCTCCTTTTTTTGTAAAGTCTTTATTCTTGTGTATAGATTTGAATATGTAGATTGTCCATGTATATTTTTTTCTTTTATTATTCATTGCAAAAATCTTGCTATTCGTTTTATTATGCCATTGACAAAACGGATATTTTTTTTATATTTTATATGTTATAGTTTATAATCTAAAGTTTATAATGAGGGGATTGCGATGAATAATGATTTGAAAAGAATAAAAGAAAGAATGGAGCGAGATCCAAATTCTCTTCTTTTTGCTCAATATGCGGATCTCTTAAGAAGGGAAGAGAAGATAGAAGAAGCAATAAAAGTGGCGGAGGAAGGGGTTAAGAAGCATCCTGAATACGCGACTGGTTTTTTGGTTCTTGGTAGATGTTATAACAAAAAAGGAGAGATAGAGAAGGCTGTACATAATTTGGAGAAAGCTACAAGTCTTGACAGGCAAAGTATAATCGCTTTACAGGAACTCAGTAAACTTTACGTTAAATCAGGTGATAAAGAAAACGCCAGGAAAACACTCAAGAAACAACTTGAACTCGATCCTTTGGATAGGGAAGCAAAGAAGTTGTTAAGAGAAATAGAAGAAGAAAAAGAAGAAGATGGAGTTGGAAGCTTATCTTCTTTTTTTGAAGAGGAGCTCGGTAAGGAAGGAGAGTCTTCTGAGGAAGAGGAAATCTCTGAAGAGGAGGCCGATCTCTCTCGGGAAGGCGAATTAGAAGAGGATGAGTTGGAGGAGGTCGAATTAGAAGAGGATGAATTTAGTGAAGATAAATTTTTTGGCACAGAGGGAAAAGAAGATTTAAGTTCGGAGGAAGTTCCGGAGGAATTGGATATTCAGAGTATTTCGAGTGAAGAATTCGAGGAAGAAAGTGAGGCAGGAAAGGGGGCTTCCGTAGAGGGAGAGTCTTTTGGAGTTGAAGAAACCGTTACTGAGGAGGAGGAAGAAGTACTTAAAGATGAAGATTGGGGGGAGAGAGAGGAAGAGTTCGAGGATGAGGAGTGGGTAGAAGCGGAAGAAATTAAAGATGAGGATTGGGTAGGAGAAGAGGAGGAGGTGAAAGATCGGCATGAAGAATTAAAAATTGAGGATGAGGGAATTGAAAAAGAGGAAGAAGATAAGAGTGAGGGATGGGAGGAAAGTGTAGAAGGTGAAAGCGGTGAAGGGGAAGAATCAAAAGAAGAGATGGAAATTGGTGATTTTTTTGGAAAAGAAGTAGAGGAAGTAGAGGAAGAAGAGATAGAGGATTTAACAGAAGAGTCGCCTGAATCTAAGGAAGGAGAAGCGGATGAGGATTTTTTAGAAGAAAAAGACGTTTTCGAGTTTGAAGAAGAAGCTGCCGAGGAAGAAGGTATAGAATCTTTTATAGAAGAAGAAATCGCGGAAGAGCCGGATATTGAGCCTGCTTTAGAAGAAGTAGCAGAGGAAGAAGATATCGGGGCGGCTGAAGAAGAAGAGATTGCAGAGGAAGAAGATATTGAGATAGCTGAAGAAGAAGAGATGGCAGAGGAAGAAGATATCGAGATAGCCGAAGAAGAAGAGGTGGCAGAGGAAGAAGATATCGAGATAGCCGAAGAAGAAGAGGTGGCAGAGGAAGAAGATATCGAGGCGGCTGAAGAAGAGGTATCAGAGGAAGAAGATATTGAGCCTGTTTTAGAGGAAGTAGATATAGAGACAGCTGAAGAAGAAGATATTGCAGAGGAAGAAGATATCGAGGCGGCTGAAGAAGAAGAGATTGCAGAGGAAGAAGATATAGAGCCTTCTTTAGGGAAAATAGCAGAGGAAGAAGATACGGAGTTATCTGTAGAGGAAGAGGTCGTGGAAGAGGAAGGTATAGAGGTCCCCGCTTCCGAGGAAAAGTTAATTGAAGGGAGTGAAGAAGATCTTAAAGAGCTTGGGAATATTTACGAAAGCCATGGCTTTAAAGAAAAGGCTCTTAAGGTGTACAGTAAACTTTATGAGATTAATAAGAGTGACGAGATAAAAGAAAAAATAGAACAGCTTAAAATGTCTGAAAAAGAAGATATTTTGGAATTGGAAAGTAATGAAGAACCGGCAGGAGAAGAGGGTAGTTTGTTTTCGGAGTTAGATAAAAAGGCTCCGATAGAAATGGAAGAAAAAGAGGAAGATATAGGAGAAAGGAAAAAGGATAAGAGAGAGGATGGGGAAGAAGAGGTTGATGATAGTTTTCGTGAGTGGATCGACGGCTTAGGTGGGGCTTCAAGTGAATGATAGAATAGAAAAATTACAAAATCAATTCAAAGAAAAAAACATTGATTGTTTTCTTGTAACTTCGAAGGAAAATATTTTTTATCTAACGAATTTCACGGGTGATTCAGGCATATTGTTTATAGCCCCGAGGAAAGCTTTATTAATTACCGATTTTAGATTTCAGGGTGAGATTGTTGATAAAGTTGAGAACGCTGATGTTTGTATTATCAAGAAACCTTACATAGAAGAACTTTCATCCCACCGTATAGCAAAGAGAAAGAGCAGAATAGGATTTGAAGCCGAGGATATAAGCTATAGTCTTTACTGGGAGTTAAGAAAAAAGTTGGGATGGCTCAAATTTAAAAGTTTTGATTCTTTTGTGGAAGATTTAAGAATAACAAAGACAAAGGAAGAGATCAATAAAATAAAAAAGGCATGCAGTATATTGGATAAATCATTTGAGGATGCGGTTATTTATATAAAAGAAGGAGTGACAGAGGCGGATATCGCGATTGAACTCGAATATAGAGTGAAAAAAGCCGGTGGAGAGAAACCTGCCTTTGACACCATTGTTGCGTCCGGTTATCGGTCTTCGATACCGCATGGAGTGGCATCGAATAAAAAGATTAAAAAAGGTGAATTTATCACAATAGATTTTGGCACCACTTATGAGTGGTATAACTCTGATATAACAAGGACAGCTTTCCTAGGTACACCTACAAAGAAAGATAGCGAAATTTACGAAACGGTATATAACGCACAGAAGCTCGCGATAGAATCGGTAAAGGAAAATATGAAAACCAGGGATTTGGATAAGGTCGCAAGAGATTATATCTCTAAGAGTGGTTTTGGGGATTATTTTTCTCACTCATTAGGTCATGGGGTAGGATTAGGAGTGCATGAGAAACCTAGTATCTCTAAAAAAGACAATCATTGTTTGAAAAGGGGGATGGTTTTTACGATAGAACCCGGTATTTATATCCCAGGTTATCAGGGGGTTAGAATTGAAGATACTATTGCTTTAGAGAATAATGCTCCTACTCTACTAACAAATTCTAAAAGGGAATTAATGGTTTTATAGATGCCTACCATATCGGATATAAATAAAGGTACAATTTTGAAGTATGAGGATTCTATTTTTGAGGTAATAGAATTTCTTCATGTTAAACCCGGTAAGGGTCAGGCTTTCGTTAGAACAAAAATGAAAGATCTGGAAACCGGTGCTACTATTAGTAAAAATTTCAAGAAAGGAGATAGTTTTGATGTTATTTCCCTTGAGGAAAAAGAAGTACAGTTTTTATACCAGGACAAAGGGGAGTTTCATTTTATGGATCTCGAAACTTATGAGCAGTATCCAATTAAAGAGAATGTTCTGAGCGATAATAGATATTACTTGAAGGAGAATATGAAATGCAGGGTAAAAGTTTCGGACGGCAAAATACTGGGTATATCTATCCCTAACTTTGTCGATCTAAAAATAACTTCTACCGAACCTGGAGTAAAAGGCAATACAGCTCAGGGTGGTTCGAAACCGGCTGTTCTTGAAACCGGTCTCAAAGTCAAAGTTCCCTTGTTTCTTAAAGAGGGAGAAGAAATTGTTATAGATACGAGAACCGGTGAGTATATAGAAAGAAAATTGTAAGGAGGAGGTATGGAAAAGGTGAATGAAAGTATTGGGTATGAGAAGCAATTGAGAAGCGGGGAAGTTTTATTTAAAGAAGGGGCTCCGGGGGATGAGATGTACCTTATAAGGTCCGGAAAGATTAGAATTGTGAAAGACCTTGAAGGCACAAAAAAAACTTTAGCCGTTATAGGTGAGGGTGAATTTTTCGGAGAGATGGCTCTTTTAGATAAAAGGCCGCGTTCTGCAGCTGCGATTGCGGAAACGGACGCGAAGCTCATAATTGTGGATAGAGACGCGTTCTTAAGCTCGGTAAATAAGAATCCTTTTATAAAATATATTATTGAAACATTGACGACTCGTTTAAGAAAAACAAACAACATGTTAAAATACTTTTCAGTCCCTAATGAGCAAGTTCGTTTCCTTTTGTTTATCAAGGATCGTCTAAGTAAAAATGATAAAGGGGACATGGATACAGGTCTGGATGCAGGAGGAAGGGAAATAGCTGAAGTTACAGGTGTTCCTTTGGGTAAAGTAAAAGAATATCTGAACGAGTTAAAGAATTACAACATTGCAAGTATCGATGGGGCCACCGTCGTAATAAGATCTCCTGAAAAATTCGAAAAATACGAAGAGTATATTGCACTTCAGGAAGAATTCAGAAGATAAACAAAAAGAATTAACCACAGAGTACACAGAGAAAAGAAACGCACAGAGAGCACAGAGGAAACAACAAAATTATATTTATTTTGTTTATCCCCTAGCCCCAAAACAAAGAGTAACAACAAATCACACAAATAGCACAAATTTTTTGTTGTATTTTTAAACTCGAAACACGAAACCCGTAACTCTAACTCACACAAAGATCACAAAGACACAAAGGTTTTTTATTACTAAATCCCAATCCCTAAATCCTAAATCCAAAAATTGCCCACGGATTTACACGGATACACACTGTTTTTTTATTGGGTAAAACCCATCCCACAACGCCAGAAAATTATTGAATCACAAAGGACACAAAGAGCACAAAGAAAAAATTTTGTTTTTACTAATTAACCAATCAACCAATAAACTAATTTACATATATTTATTGTTTTTTAGTAGTGTCGGGTGTGAAGGTAAAAGTCGGCGGGTATTTATTGTTGGAGATATCATAATTAAAAATAAAATCGCTTTTTTCTGATGTAAATGGGGCTCTGCGATTGCGTTTATCATATGCGGCAAAGCTTCGGAAAATAAGCTTAACAAATAAATTTTCTTCTTTATGTAGGAAGTAAGGACCTGAAAAATTCTCTATATTTATTTTCTTGTGTTTTCCGGCATCTATAGAATCTTTCGGGGAAGATTCTATATTAGTATAAATCGGAAAGAGTGTGGTGTCGGTAAAATGCGGCGATTTTATATATGCCTGGGTGGGATATATTTCGATACTATCACAAGGTGTGGTTATTTGTAATGCAACAAATGTACTTAACGCGGAATCGTTTGCGGCCAATTCGAAGTTCAATGCATAACTTCTGTAACCATATTTATGATAATAAGTATCTTCATGATAAGGGTCTCTTACTTTATATCTCCAACCTGGATCTGTCGGCAAACAAGAATTCATAAAAAAGAACAATAAAATAAAAGCTATAAATATTTTGCAATTAAGATTTTCCATATTGTTCTCCTTACTTGCTTGTTTTTTTAATTAATAATCACTTGCTATTCAACTCAATCGTCTCGAAGCCGGTATAAGGGACGAGGACTTGGGGGATTTTTATTTCTCCTTCTTTTGTCTGATAATTTTCTAACAGTGATATCATGAGCCTTGGAGTGGCAACACCCGAGCCGTTTAAAGTATGTACGTATTTTGTTTTTCCTTCTGCTTTGACCCTTATGTTTGCTCTTTTTGCCTGAAAGTCTTCAAAATTGCTAACCGAAGAAACTTCAAGCCATCTGTCCACGCCCGGAGCGTAGATTTCTATGTCGTATGTTTTTGCTGAGGCGAAAGATAAATCATCGTAAGGAAGCTGAATGACCTTATAAGGAATGTCTAATAGTTTTAAAACCTGTATGGCTTCTTCGAGTAATTTCTCAAGTTGCTCGTATGATTTCTCGGGCATAGTAAAGTTAACAAGTTCTACTTTATTAAATTGGTGGACACGGAGAAGTCCTTTTGTCTCTTTTCCGTAAGAACCTGCTTCTCTCCTGAAACAAGCAGTGTAACCGCAATATTTAACCGGCAGGTCATCAGGTGTTAAGACTTTTTCTGAAATTATATTAGTTAGAGGAACTTCGGCTGTCGGATTTAAAAACAGTCCGTCTTTATCCGTAATATACATATCATCTTTCATCTTTGGAAGCTGCCCGGTGTTAAACATAGATTTTTCGTTTGCGAGGAAGGGAGGGAAAACTTCCGTGTACCCGTGCCGTTTTGTATGCAAATCGAGCATGAAATTTATTAAAGCCCGTTCTAATTTTGCTCCTTTACCTTTGTATAGACTAAAGTTGCTTCCGGCAATCTTTGCCGCAGAGCTGAAATCCAGAATGTCCAGAGATTCCCCTAATTCGATATGCGTTAGAGGCTTAAAGGCTAATTTCTTTAAGCCGGTTGGTTTTATTATGTCAACCGGTTTATCTTTAACGGAGCTATGTGCCACATTCGGTATCCAGGAGATAAAATTATCGATCGCTTGCTGGATTTCCTTTAAGTCTTTTTCCTTTCTTATAAGTTTTTCTTTCAGGAATTCTAATTCCGATAATAATTTGGAAGCATCGAGTTTATTCTTTTTTAATTCCCCTACTTTTTTGCTTTTTTCGTTCCTTTCTCTTCTTAATTCATCAACCGTGGATTGATATTCTTTTCTTCTGTTATTCAACTCGTTAAAGGTTGTAAAATCAAGGGTAACGCCTTTCTTCTTTGAGTTTTCCTGTAGTAGATTAAGATTTTCTTCGATAAATTTTATATTATACATCTAGAAACCTCAATTGTCTTATGACTCTATTTCGTATTTCATTCATTTCTTTTAATTCCTCTATAATCTTTCCTTTTTCCATAATCTTTTTTGTTAAAGCCTTCATTTCGTTGCCGCATTTGCATCTTTTTTTAATATCTCTGGAGAAAACGATGGTTCTGTTTCCACAGCGTTCACATTCCATAATTTCTTTTTCCCCGGAGACTTTTCCTTTTTTTGTTAAAGG
>Ga0315548_1001001_pt1 | contig 24745 bp, 25 predicted proteins | sample SalMarSW160110MG_2_FD_202540 | JGI IMG/M metagenome (GOLD analysis project Ga0315548, IMG submission 202540) | Salt marsh sediment microbial communities from the Plum Island Ecosystem LTER, Massachusetts, United States - Salt Marsh Sediment SW1601-110 ...
CCCGAAGGGGCCTACCGGTCAACCCCTAATCTGGCAACTATTTCTACCAAGTCAAGAGATAAATAATTAATTATATATATAAACATATCATAGGAGAACACAGAGAATAAAATAATTTTTTTGCTAAAAACCAAACAACCAATTTACGAATTTATCGATTCAAAGAATCTATCAGATTTCAAACTTCAAATAAAGTGTCTTTTTTCTCTTTTTCTTCCCCACCCTTATAATTACAACCAAAGGGTTTGAATACTTTCAAATAATTTTCTAATAAATCATGTTCTTCAGTAGTTCTTATCCACTCACTATCGTTCTGATGCACATGGACGTGCGTAGCGCCCATTTCTTTTATACATTTTAGCTTGGGGCTGGCTTTTCCTATCATAACGCCGAGATCGCCCTGACCTATATAAATCGGAATCCAATGACCATCATTCATTTTTCTTGCAAAAATGTAGTTCCCATACTTACCTGTATCAAAATCTTTGGGTAAATCATGGACAGAATATTCATACCGTTGACCATCTAAACCAATCCATTCACTTGTTTCATCTTTTTCCATATTGACCTCCTCGCTATAATAAAATATCTTCTATATTAATGCTTTGTCAACCCCTTTTACTAAAAAATATTTACCAAAGAAAAAATATTGAACCACAAAGTACACAAAGATCACAAAGTTTTACTTTTTACCATTCAACTATTCAACTAATTAAGCGGCTTTGCCGCTTAGTATCCCCTCTCCCTTACCTCTTCCTCATCAAATCCAAAATAATGGGCTATTTCGTGAACTAATGTTTTATAAATCCTTTCTTTCATTCTGCTATTAATTTCTCTGCCAAAAATATTCTCAAAACTTTCTTTATAAATTTCAATCCTTGTTGGCTGAGCGTGCACAGAAAAAGTTCTTATTTTGTTTTTGGGAACTCCTGAAAACAAACCGAAAACTATTTTTCCGGGAAATTGCTGTTTAACCGCCATTGGAACATATTCCCTGCAAAAAATCTCGATTCTTTCTTCTCTCAAGATATTCCTGTATTCCTCGGGTATATCTCTCGATATTTCTTTAACAACTTTCTCAAATTCTTCAAATTCCATATATCATATATATAGAATAATAACAAAATTTTGATATTTATCAACATCTCTATATAATTTAGAGAATGAGTAGTATCTTCAGGAAATTAAATATTAAAAATCAAAAAGCAAAATGACAAATGAAAATGCAAAATTATTTTGAACTAAAAGAAGAACATAATCGCCAGTTATTTATGCCATCTATGTTATTTGTTGTTACTAGCCTTTGGTTGTGGCTTGGGCTTTAAATAACTCGGAAATATCTCTCCTATGTGGTCTTTGTGTTTCAATAAATTTTTTGGGAGTTGGGATGGGATTCTGGCTTCTGTCTCCTGGCTTCTGAATTCTCATTTAAAATTTTGTTTCCCTCCATCTTCCCTTATAAAATGCGACAACGGCAAGTATCCCCTCGATAAACCAGTCACAGACTGCCGCAAGCCACATACCGGCAAAACCGTAACCCATTTTAAATGCGAATAAATACGCAAGAGACAATCTAACAGGAATAGAACCTATAAAAGATATTATCATAGGGGTTTTTGTATCTCCTGCCCCATTTAAACCTCCCGCAATAACTATAAGAAAAGCTAAAGGTATCTGTTCGAAAGCCGCTATAATAATCGCCAACATTGCAAGGGTTTTAACATCTACTTCAGGATTAAAAATTGAAAATATCATCTCCGGTTTCAGGACAAAGATTAAAGCAAGAGAAGACATAACCGCTATAGCGTAATATGAAATTTTCTTTATGCTTTCGTCAGCTAAATCTACTCTCTTTGCCCCTAAACTTTGGCCTACTAAAGTATTGGACGCGATACCAAAACCAATTCCCATCATAAATGAAAAAGATTCGATTCTTAGAGCAAGCTGATGCGCCGCCAGAGCAGCAGTCCCAAGATACGCGACCATTTTCATGAAGAAAAACAAACTCGTTCTCCGTATACCAAATTCCAACATAGCGGGAGAAGCTATATTCCAAATATTCCACATAGATTTACTTTCTATTCTTTTGATATCTTCAATTTTGACGGGTATCCTTTCTCTGAAATGGACCAAAAATATAATTAAAATTCCACTAAGGACATAAGAACCTCCGGTTGCAATAGCCGCTCCGACAACTCCAAGACGCGGAAAGATACCTTTACCAAATATTAGGTAGTAATTAAAAACTATATTAAAAAAATTCCCCAGAATCATCAAAAACATAGGGGTTCTGGTATCCCCTATTCCCCTCATTATACCTGTCGAAGTAAAATAAACAAAAGCAAATACTGAACAACCCATTACAATTCTAAGATATCCGCTTCCAAGATCACAAACAATTTCACTTGTACCCATAAGCCCCATTAACATTTTACTGCCAAATACCCCCAAAAGACTTATAGAGATTCCCAAAATTATAGTGACAAACAAAACATTTCCGCCGACAACTTTTATTTTTCCTACCGAACCTTCTCCCGCGAACCTTGCGGTTAAAGCCTGAGCGGCAATACGCAGGGAAAAAGCAAAAACGGAAATAAATATAAAGAATAAAGTACTTGCTAATCCCACCGCGGCAATAGAATCCGTACCGAGACGTGAAACCATTACCATATCAACCAAAGCGGTAATTGTAAAAAATAAATGTTCCACGACCGCGGGCCAGGAAAGCGTAAAGATATTACGGTGAAGATTTTTACGGCTCACTTTAATAAAAGAAACTTCTTTAATACCTTCTTCGTACTCGAAATCTATTTTTCCCTCCTAATTCTTTTACAGATTTGGATATTACTAAGAAAGCTCAAAAAAACAAGAGATTTAAGGGGTTTAACAGTTGAAGTATTAAAGGTTGAGGTGAGAATTGAGTGAATTGTAAACTATATAAGTTACTCACGCAACTACGTTTTCAAAAAAACAACATAGATAAGTTTTAAAATTAATATATAATAAAAAGACTCATTTCTTCTTCATGACAATAGTTCCGCCAATCATATCATGAAGAGCCTGATGTTTTTCCGTAAAAGCTGCCATTATATAACCAATTCCTAGAATTATGGATGATATGAATTTACTCCAGTATCTTGCATTTGCCCTTCCAAACGTAATCTTATTGCCGTTTAAATCGGTAACATTTAAATTTAAAGTTTTTTTACCGAAAGTTGCCTGCCAGGTAGAACTTTCTAAAATAGTAAAATAAAGCCAGTTCAGCGTTATCCCTAATAATAAACCAACATTCCCGGCAATCTTCTCTATAGCTTCTTGAGAAGCTCCCATAATCCCTAAAACTAAACCGATGACTCCTCCAACAATAGCTCCAATTATAAATCCAGCAAAACCTAAAATTAAAGCGTCAATAACAAAAGCGAGGAAACGTTCTCCGAAGCTGCCAAACCTTTCATAAGAAACCGAAAATTCATCATCGCTTTTACCGACAAATTTGGCACCGCAACCAATACAAAATTTTGCATCCTCAGGATTCTGCGTTCCACATTTGGAGCAAATCATAAAAAACCTCCTACATTAAAACCTTAACTCTTACTACAATACAAAAAAACAAACAAAATGTCAATAGCTATTTTTGAACCATAAAGCACACAAAGAGCACAAAACCCAAACCATCCCAATTTTAATGTTGTTTTTACCAAAACCTAATATCTAAGACCTGAAACCTAAAAATGCCCTTGACAATTAGTGAAATTAAGCTATTTTAAAAACTGCATATTGATGAATAAATATTCAAAATTTTTCGAGTAGAGATAAACAAAAAATATTTTAATATACTCATAAAAGGAGGAAATTAATGGACTATTCTGCTAAGGATTTAATGGAAATGGATGATACATACGGAGCTCACAATTACAAGCCTCTTGACGTAATTTTAAACAAAGGTGAGGGTGTTTGGGTATGGGATGTAGAAGGAAACAAATACATGGATATGCTTTCTTCTTATTCCGCGTTGAATCATGGACATCGAAATCCGGTAATTATTAAAAAAATGAAAGAACAGCTCGATAAACTTACCCTAACATCACGAGCGTTCAGAAATGACCAGCTGCCTTTGTTCCTTAAAAAAGTATGCGAAGTTACGGGCATGGAAATGGCTCTTCCTATGAATACAGGCGCCGAGGGTGTAGAAACAGCCTTAAAGGCAATGAGAAAATGGGCGTATAAGGTAAAAGGAGTTGCTGAAAATAAAGCCGAAATTATTTGCGCGAGAAATAATTTCCACGGAAGAACAATAACCATAATTTCCTTATCGACGGAAGAACAGTACAGAGATGGTTTTGGGCCTATGACTCCGGGTTTCCCAATCGTACCCTATGGCAATGCTAAAGCAATAGAAGAAGCAATCAATGAAAACACCGCCGGAGTCCTTATAGAACCCATTCAGGGAGAAGGCGGAATTGTTGTACCTCCGGAAGGATACTTAAAAGAAGTTAAAGAAATCTGTGAAAAGAATAATGTTCTTTTAATATTCGACGAAATTCAGTCGGGACTCGGAAGAGCGGGAAAATTATTTGCATGGCAGTGGGAAAACGCGAAACCCGATGGAATAATACTCGGAAAAGCTTTAGGAGGAGGAGTTTACCCTGTTTCTGTATTCGCGGCTTCAAAAGAAATCATGGGAGTTTTTAATCCGGGAGACCATGGTTCGACTTTCGGCGGGAATCCGGTGGCTGCCGCGGTAGGACTTGCCGCTCTTAATTATCTGATAGATGAAGACTTACCCGGAAAAGCTCTTACGATGGGTAATTATTTTATGGATAAGTTACGCTCTCTTAATAATCCGGTAATTAAGGAAGTGCGTGGAAAAGGGCTTTTAATCGGACTCGAATTAAATGAAAAAGCACGCCCCTATGCTGAAAAACTTAAGGACAAAGGTCTTCTCTGTAAAGAAACTCACGCTGTTGTAATCCGCTTCGCTCCACCACTTGTGATTACAAAAGAAGAGCTGGATTGGGCTTTCGAGAAGGTAAAAGAAATATTTGAAAGCTAATTTTAATTTAACTCCATTATGAATATAGAGTTAAATTTAGTTAGTGCGTTGGTGTGTTGATGTGTTCAAAAACAATATAAACATATTTTTCCTTTGTGTTCTCTGTGAGCTCTGTGTGAAAACATTCTGGAGTAAAGATGGGTGTTAAACGCGCAATAATAGCAATCGCGCTTTTATTATTAGCCGCTTCCCTTTTTTTCTTAACCACCAAAGAGTTTACATTCGAGGATTATTATTTCGACACCTACGTTCGCGGCAAGATCTACTCAAAAAATCCAATTCTGGCAAAAAAAGTGATAAATGAAATAAAAGAGGAATTCAAAAGAATAGATACTCTTAATGTACAGGGTATAAAAAAAGGCAAAATAGACACAACTTACATCACAATAATCAAAAAATCTCTCGATTTTTCCAAAAAGACAAACGGATATTTCGACCTTTCAATCGATCCCATACTAAAAAAATGGAATTATTTCAAAAAACCTACTCTCCCCTCACAAGAGGAAATAAAATCGCTTTTACATCTCGTAGATTATAAAAAAATAGAAATAAAAAAAGATACGCTTATAATTCCCGCGGATTTTTTGCTTAATCTCGGAGGAGCCGCAAAAGGATATGCTTTAAACAGAGCGAAAAATATTTTAAAGCAACATAAAATCAATTCTGCTCTAATCGACGCGGGAGGAGATGTCTTATTATTAGGAAAGAAAATAGATGATGATTGGGTTATCGGTATAAGGGACCCCAGGGACGCGAATGGAATAATAGGTACGCTAAAGGTTAACGATTGTTTTGTATTTACTTCCGGGGATTATGAAAGATATTTCATGATCGAGGGTAAGCGATACCACCATATTGTAAATCCTTTTACCGGTTACCCCTCGAGGGAAATAGCTTCTGCTACCGTGATTGTAAAAGATGGAATGGAAGGAGACTGTATTACTACTGCTCTGGTCGCGATGGGTTTAGAAAAAGCCAGAGAATACATTAAAAATAATAATTTAGAGGCCCTACTTGTTGACACATCCGAGAACGTATATAAATTTATATATAAATACGAAATAAATATTTATGAATAAAAGAGAAGCGGAATATTACGAAATAACCGAAAACTTAATTGCCCGGTGCAAACTTTGCCCACATGAATGCGCTATTCCCCCGGGAGGAGAAGGAATCTGTTGGGCAAGAAAAAACGAAGATGGAACCTTATACGCGCAGAATTACGGCAGAACAACATCCTTAGCCGTCGACCCCATAGAAAAAAAACCGCTTTTCCATTTCCGACCAGGTTCTGAGATTCTATCTGTATCTCCCAACGGCTGTAATATGCGATGTCCTTATTGTCAGAATTACACTATATCTGCAAAAAAAACACAAACTACGAAAATAACACCTGAGGATTTAACTAAACTGGCAAAGGAATACAATACACCCTCCATAGCTTTCACTTACGCGGAACCTATAATCTGGTTCGAATTTATAAAAGATACCGCGAAATACGCGAAAAAAGAGGGAATAGATCTTGTCATGGTAACGAATGGATTAATTTCAGAAGCCCCTCTCGATGATTTACTGGAGATCGTGAGCGCGATGAACGTCGATTTAAAATCTATGAATTCTGAATACTACAAAAAAGTTCTTAAAGGAAACCTTGCAACTACAAAAAAGACTATCGGAAAAGCATCGCAAAAAATACACGTAGAAGTAACAAATCTTTTAATTCCCGGCGACAACGACACAGAAACAGAAGAACTATCAAAATATTTAGCATCGATCGACAAAACCATTCCTTTACATATTTCAAGATATTTTCCGCACAATAATTACGATAGACCCACAACTCCAATAAATACATTAAAAGAAGCATACGAGACAGCAAAAAAACATCTGCATTACGTATATGTCGGTAACGCGTCGATAGACGAAACCGAAAACACATACTGCCCGGAATGTTCGAGTCTTCTGGTTGAAAGGACTGGATTTCATACAAAAATAACTGGTATAGACAAGGGGGAATGCTCTAATTGCGGCAGGAAAATCGATTTCGTCCTTTAAGAACGGGCGATATATTTATCATAATCCTTTTTTTACTATCTGTCTTTTTTCTTCCTAAAAAACATGGCGAAAAAGTTATCGTAAGTGTTGACAAAACCAGGACTTTTGTTTATCCTTTGAATCAGGATAGAGAATTTATCATTAACGGAAAACTTGGAACCGCAAAAGTTGAAATCGGAGATGGGAGAGTAAGAATTCTAAACTCACCCTGTCCTTTAAAAATTTGTGAAAAAAAGGGTTGGATTTCCAATAAAGGAGATTTTATTATTTGTATCCCAAATAGAGTAGTAATAAGAATAACGGGGGAAAAATACGATGCAATCACTGAATAGAATAGCTTTTATTTCAGTATTTACATCTGCTTCTATAGTCGTATTTGTGGTAGAAAGCATGTTTCCCACTCCAATACCCGGAATTCGTCTCGGTTTAGCAAATATATTTATTCTTTTGGCTCTTATCTTCTATGGAATAAAAGAAGCCTTTTTAATAGGAATGCTTAAATCGATATTAGGAAGTTTAATTTTGGGAAGACTTTTCACTCCCTCTTTCTTATTTTCTTTAAGCGGAACAGCAGTTAGCATAATGGTAATGTGGTTGATATTAAAGAGCAAACTGCCTTTCAGTTTACTGGGAATAAGCATAATAGGGGCAGAAGCTCATACTATGGCTCAACTTATACTTGCCACATCGATTTTCCTGCCCGGCATTTCTTTTCTTTATATCTCCCCTATTTTTATTATATCCTCTTTAATCACAGGTTCCATAGTAGGTATTATAACCTATCTTATATACTCGAAGACAGAAAGGAGGTTTAAATTTTGCGTAGACTAAAGAAAAATATGCCTTTAACAATATTTATTTTATTATTGGGTTTAATAATAGGAAGTTTCATCGGAGATTTACTTGGTATGGTACTACCTGATGGCGCGGTAAAAACAGTTATGACTACACCCCTGCGAATTGGATTCCATCCAATAAGTATAGACTTACATATCTTTACCTTGATATTTGGATTAATGATAAAAATCAACCTTTTTGGTATTATTGGAGTACTCATATTGGGATACTCATTGAAATGGCTATATTAAAAACTTCTATATTGAGAATTTGAATAAATAAGGAGAAAATATAAAAATGAGGGAAACACAAAACGGACTTAAAAATCTTATAATCGCGAATGTTTTAGTTTTTATACTACAGATACTATTCTCTGGTTTTATCGCAAATATATCTATACAATCCAAATATCTCAATCTGGTTAATCTAGACATAATAACTTTATGCTTTAGTTTAATACCTAAACTATTTATGGAAGGTTGGGGCTGGCAGGCTGTAACGTATATGTTTCTACATGGAGGTTTCTTTCATCTCGCCATAAATATGTATATTTTATGGATGTTTGGTAGAGAACTTGAATATCTATGGGGCACAAAAGAATTTTACAAGTATTACTTTATCTGTGGCATCGGAGCCGCACTTGTATACTCCCTATTCAACATGAACTCGTTAACCCCTGTAGTAGGTGCCTCAGGAGCAGTTTTCGGCATTCTTCTTGCATTCGGCGTAACTTTCCCCAGAACAAAACTAATAATGTTTCCGCTTCTAATCCCGATCGACGCGAAATACGCGGTCTGGATATTCGGAGCAATCGAGTTTTTATATTTATTTGAAGGCGGAGGTAATGTAGCCCATCTCGCTCATTTAGGAGGACTTGCGGTAGGATATATATATCTTCGATGGAAGAGAAGAAAATTGTACTAGCCCAAAATCCAGAGTATTTTGGGCGTTGAATGGTTAAATTGTTGAGTTGAATAGGAAAAAAATATCTTCGTGTCCTTTGTGTCTTTGTGTGAGAAATTAGGTTTTAGGTCTTCGGTTTTAGGTTTTAGTTTAAACAACAAAAAAATTCTGTTAATCTTGTTAATCCTGTCAAAAAAATTGGGATGTAGGTTGAGTTTTTTTGACTCATGACTAATGACTAATGACTCAATTCAGATTCATTGAATCTGAATTGCCATTGACAAATAAGAAGTTTTTTTATATAATTTCTTTATGGAGTGGAATTTAGTAAAAGAACCGGAAGAAATCTTTCCAATTCCGCAGAGTTTTTTAAAAATTGTAAGGACTTATCCTGATAATACTGCTCTACAGATTTTAACATCCAACGGCGGAATTAAAAAATGGACTTACAAAGAACTTGCAGAGATGGTAATTTCTTTAGCCACGGAAATAAAATCCACAGGTATCGAAAAAGGCGATAGGGTTGCCATTTACGGACAATATAATCCGGAATGGATTATTGCTTACTTATCTATACAATTAGTGGGAGCCATAGGTGTTCCACTCGACAACAGACTTACTTACAGAGAAGTCAATCATTTCCTTAACAATTCGGAGGCAAAATTGCTTTTTGCTTCAGAAGAATTACTCAGCCAGGATATTAACATAAGCACGCCGTTAAAAATGCCGGAGGTGACCTCGAAAATAGATGATTTTACATTACCTGAGTTATCTCTCGATGATAAGGCTTTAATTCTCTATACTTCAGGCACAACAGGTTCTCCCAAAGGAGTTGTACTTACACATAGAAACCTTTCAAGCAATGTTGAAATGATGTGTGAAGCAATCGATTTTAATTCAACCGATATATTTTATTCACTTCTTCCTTTAAACCATGTCTTCTCTCAAACCGTTAACATTTTAGCTCCGTTCTTCATTGGAGCCACAACGACCCTTGCCCGCTCCCTGAAATCAAAAGAAATAAAAGAAGACTGTATAAAAACACAGCCCACTATTTTCCCTGTTGTACCTCTGATTCTTGAAAAATTCATAAAGGGAATAGAAAATGAAATCAGTAAACTTCCAACTGCTAAAAAAGTTCTTTTCGGAACTTTAAACGGTGTCGGGACATTTCTTCATAAAGTGAAAAAAGGAAGCGGTTCTTTCCTTTATTCCACTATAAGAAAACAGGTAGGATTGGACAATTTAAAACTCCTGGTTCCCGGAAGTGCCGCACTCCCTGCATGGGTCTCCAAAAAATTTGAGAAATGGGGGTTTCCAATCATTCAGGGATATGGATTGACAGAAACTTCCCCGGTAATTTCCGTAAACCCGCCATATGCTCCGAAAAACGAATCCATCGGATTGCCTCTGCCGGGTTTAGAAGTAAAAATACTTAACCCCGGAGAAAAGGAAATCGGTGAAATCGCGGTAAAAGGAGATTCAGTTTTCAAAGGTTTCTGGAAAAACGAGGAGGCTACAGCCGAAGTTTTAGAAGGAGAATGGTTTAAAACGGGAGATATGGGTTTTATCGATTCCGATGGCTATTTGTATATAACCGGAAGAAAAAAATCGGTAATCGTTACCAAAGGGGGAAAAAATATCTACCCCGAAGAAATTGAGACTTACTTATGTAAATCACCCCTTATCGAAGAGATTCTCGTATCTTATCAAACTAATCCAAATACAGAAAAAAAAGAATTAGTGGCTACTATTTATCCTAATTACGAAGCAATAGATGAATACTGCAAAAAATATAAAATACAGGACAATGACCCTCATAAAGTATTAACCGGGGTTGTAAAAAAAATGAACGAAGAATTAACCGATTTTAAGAGAGTCAGAAGGGTAAAGATACGAGATGAAGAATTCCCAAAAACCACAACCCAGAAAATTAAACGCTATCTATTTGAAGAAAAAGGGCTCGAGGTCTAATTCTCTTCTGCCAAGCAAAAGAGAATCTTGCGTCACGAGTCATGAGTCACTAGTCAAAACTAACTCCCAAATCCAAAATCCTAAACCCTAAAATAACTATTTGATTATTTTTTAATTTAACCATTTAACTTAGATTCAAAGAATCTACTTAAGTAACAACAAATCACACAAATATCACGAATAACGTTTTCTTCACCAATTAACCGATTTACAAATATACCATTTCTGCCGTCGCGGAAATTTGTCCTTGACAGTCATGCGGAATTGTTTATTATTTTCAGGGTAATAAAATGAATTATTCTGTATGTTTATCAGGTTATGAAAATGACCTTAAAATACTGTCTAAACTCGAAGAACTTAATGTTGGTATCGAACTTCAAAGTTATGGTTTAAAGGGAGTCAGTTCTCCCCTATCCTGGGATAAAAAAATAAAACAGCATAAAAAAATAATTGAAAATTTTAAAGGAAAAATTTCCGTTCACGGACCATTTGTAGGTATAAGACAAACACATATGGATTGTTTACTAAAAGAAGCCGTGAAAAAACGCATGAGGCTGACTTACGAAATGGCAAAAGAGTTAAAACCGGAAATTTTAGTCATGCACAGCGGAATAGACGGGGATATAAAAAAATGGAAATTAATGGATTTTTGGATGGAAGAAACAACAAATTTCTGGAAAAACGAAATAAAAAAATATGAGAAAGAAGGAATTAAAATAGTAATAGAAAATTTGGTCGAAGAAGAACCTGATATATTAAATAAGCTCTGTGATGCTGTTAACAGCCATTTCTTTGCCCTTTGTCTGGATATAGGACACCTGAACGTCTTTTCCGAGTTATCCCCTTCTAATTGGGTCAAAAGAATGGATAAGAAACTACAATATGTTCATCTTCACGATAATAATGGCGAAAACGATGAACACCTGCCCGTAGGTAAAGGCAATATAGATTTTGAAAATTTCTTTGACAGTCTAAAAAATAGCGAAAACGATATCACTATCGCGCTCGAACTCGACCACTGTACCCCGGAAGAAAAAATTGAAAATTTAATCGAGGTTATAAATAAATACATTTAGATTTCGTAGACAGCGTGATAAACAACAATATTTTATAGATTCTTTTTTATGTTAGATAACGGTTCTATCCATGATCATCAAGCAGAACATTACGATGAACAAATTAAACACGATTCTAATGATTATCTTAGAGAAAATTACTTCGAAATTCTTGAGAGAGTTATAACTCTTGCTGATCTTAAAAAAGGAATGAAAGTTTTAGATATAGGCGTGGGAACCGGCTTATTAACTGAGAGATTGCCTAAAGGTTTATTAAACTCCGGTATAGATATTTCTGAAAAAATGTTAATAAAAGCAAAAGAAAAAAACTTACCAATTAAACTTCAAAAAGGAAGTTTCTTAGATATTCCGGTCGCTGATAATGAATTTCACAGAATTATTAGTACTTTCGCCTTTCATCACTTATCTCCTCAAGAGAAAGAAAAAGCTTTCATAGAAATGGATCGTGTCTTACTTGAAGACGGAATTATTGTAATAGGTGACTTTATGTTTAAGGATCAAGTCCAAAAGAGCGAAGTCGTCAATAGATTTAAGAAAGAAAACAGAAAGGATATGCTCCTTGAGATAGAAGATGAATATTTCATGGATATAAATAGCGTAGAACCTTTTCTTCTCAATATGGATTATAAAGTCATCTACGAAAGAGGCTCAGTTCTTACCTGGATATTTAAGGCGAATAAACTTAAGTTAGAATAACTGAAATTATTCAATAACCTGAATCAGCATTCTCCTCGAGCGGGGTCCGTCAAATTCACAGAAAAAGATTCCCTGCCATCTTCCAAGGTCTATATCGCCGCCTGTAACCGGAACAAATTCCGAACTCCCTATAATAGAAGCTTTAATATGGCTATCCGAGTTACCTTCCGCGTGTGAATATCCCGCTCCGGCAGGAATTACATCCGAAAGTTTATTTAAAATATCACTTTTAACTGAAGGATCATAATTTTCGTTTATTGTTACAGCTGCGGTCGTATGAGGGACATAAAGATGAACATAACCCTCTTTTACCCCACTCTCTTTTACAGCATTACTTACTTCTCCGGTTACATCTACAAATTCATTTCTTTTATTTGTCGAAACTGAAATTTCTTTTTTAATCTTTACTCCCATTAATTCCTCCTTTTAATCCAGAAGATTTATTTCTTACCAACAGGTAAAATATATAAAGGCGTTTCTTCTTCCTTCATACCAATAACATCTTTAACTTTATCATCCATAAAAGCCCCTACAACAACAGTGCCGAGTCCTAAAGCTTCTGCCTGTAAATAAACATTTTGAGCGGCATGCCCTGCTTCCATGTATGTATATCTTATACCCCTTTCACCATATTTCTTTGTTATTCTGTCGTAAACTCCCGCAAAAACAATAGAAATAGCACCATTTTTTACACAGGATTGACCCAACGCGGCAAGAGAAAGGTCGTTTCTATAATCTCCCTCTATAAGCTTAGTAATGGCATGATTAAATGGGTCGCATCTATAAATACCGTCTTCAAGTGAAGATACATTACCAACGACAATAAAAACTTCGAGAGGGAAAAGCGCTCCGGCAGAAGGAGCCGCTCTAAATTTTTTCTCTTTATCAGTAATGCCCTCTGCTGCCCAGAGAAGTTGTGAAATTTCCTCTAACTCCAGAGGTTTATCGAGATAACTTCTAACCGACCTTCTCTTTGATATAGCTTCTTCAACAGACATTTTACTTTCATATCGAGGTTCAGGTAAAATTATTTCCTCTTTTTTATCAGACATTTTTTCACCTCCTGCGGCATTTAACAAAGTTACATTAAAAAAAGAAAAAACCGCTATAATAAATATAAATTTTAATAATCTTTTCATCCGGTTCTCCTTTCAAGGTTAAAAACGTTAATATTAAAACAAAAAATTACTCTTCACCAATTAATAATAAAAGAAAATTATGTAATCTGCAAGTCCTTATATTTAAAGAAAATTATAAAAAAACAATGTTCAATCTCTTTTAATAAGATAATACACTATAAAAAGCTTGACAAATCAGCATTTTTACTTAAAATTGTTTTATGAAAATAAAACTTTTGGGTACAAGAGGTTCAATCCCAACTCCCGGCAAAGATACAGTCAAATACGGCGGCAACACAACATGTATAGATTTAACATTAAATAATGGCGAAAAAATTATCATCGACGCGGGTTCAGGGATGAGAATTCTCTCGGAAGAAATATTATCCCAAAAAATAAACCATATTAATTTATTCCTTACCCATTCTCACTGGGACCATATTCAGGGGTTTCCGTTTTTTATCCCTATCTATATTCCTAATTTTTCAATAAAAATATTTGCCGCGTCTCCTACATATGAAAGACTATTAGACATATTAAAGGGGCAAATGAATTCTCTTTATTATCCGGTTCCTTTTAAACAAATAGGAGCTAAAATAGAATTTGAGAAAATAAGGAAAAAAGGTATTTTAATAGACGGAGTAAAAATAAGTTCGATATTAACAAATCATCCTCTTGAAACCCACGCTTTCAGATTTGATGAAAACGGAAAAAGTTTAGTCTTTATGAGTGACAACGAATTAGACCATCAGGATATCGCAACCGTACCTTATGAAGACCATTTAGACTTTATAAAGGATTCTGATGTTTTAATTCACGACGCTCAATATGAAAAAAAGGAAATGGACAAACATAAAAGCTGGGGACATTCTTCATGGGAGCAAACTGTAGAATTCGCGAAAGAGGGAAATATAAAAACTCTATATCTAACCCATTACGATCCAACAAGGAAGGATAAACAAATAGATAAAATAGTCAAAAAAGCTAATAAATTAGCTGGAAAGGGATTAAAGGTTAAAGGCGCCCGTGAGGGCATTGAATTTGAATTATAAAAAACTTTTAACATAAATTTTTATGGAAATTTTATTAGCAGACGATGATGCTAAAATTTTAAAGTCACTAAAAAACATTCTTTCTCTACAAGGACATAAATGTAACGCAACTTCAAACGGATACGAAGCAGTAGCCGAATATAAAAAAAACTCTTTTGATTGTGTTCTACTCGACATCGAAATGCCTAAAATGAACGGCATCGAAGCAGCGAAAGCACTGTTAAATATCAATCCTGATGTTTCTGTAGTAATGGTTACAGCATTTAAAAGTTTAGATATCATAAGAAGTACGATGCGGGCAGGAGTATTCGACTATCTTGTTAAGCCCGTCTTTCCGGAAGAGCTCGGAAGAGTTCTCGAAAAAGTTAAGGAAAGGAATTTTCTACTAAAAATAAAGCGCGAGTACCAATCTGAGTTAGAGAAAAAAGTTAAAGAACAGCGTGACAAACTCGAAGAAAAAATGCTGGACACCATAACTTCACTGGTCAGAGCACTCGAAGCAAAAGACCCATACCAAGAAGGACATTCAAGACAGGTCAAGGAAATAGCTCTTTTAATAGCTAATGAATTGGAATACACAAAAAAGGAAAAAGATATATTAGGATACGCCGCCCTGGTACACGATATTGGAAAAGTTGGGATACCGGATGCTATCTTAATGAAACCAAAAAATCTAACGGAAACAGAATACGGAGTAATGAAAAAACATCCTGCGATAGGAAACTCAATACTTAGTCCGGCTATACGAAATAAGAAAATCTTAAATTGCGTTCTTCATCATCATGAACGGTACGATGGTAAAGGGTTTCCTGACAAATTAAAGGGAAAGAAAATACCTGAATCCGCAAGAATTCTTGCGGTGGCAGATTCCGTAAGCGCTATGATTTCAAAAAGACCATACAGAAAGGGATTGGAACAAAAAGCTATCCTGAAAGAAGTAAAAGAAAATTCCGGCACTCAGTTCGACCCGAAATTAGCTGAAATTTGCTTAAAACTAATAAGAGAAGGAAAAATAAAGTAACCCCCCCCCAAATTTAATCTCACACAGAGACACAGAGAACACAGAGAAAAAAAACTAAAAGAATATATTTTTGTTATTACACCCACAATCTCACCAAAACGGATTGAACCACAAAGAACACAAAGAAAAAAAATAAATGTTTAACCACCAAACACACTAAATACACTAAATTTGTATTGTTATTTTTCTAAACTAAAACCTAAAACCGAAGAACTAAAACCTGATTCTAACATGCATAACATGTAAATATTGTAGTTTTTTATTTTAACTGGAACCCAGTACCTGGTACCCGGTACCTAAGTTATGCGTCGTCGTAATCCGCATCGAGGAACTCGATAGATATATCTTCCCCTTTTACAGAAAAGTCACCACCTATTCTTTTAACCGTTTTATTTATGGCAAAGAAAGGCAATCCATCGATTTTGTTAGAGAGTTTTTGAAAATCATCGATAGATAATTGGGTAAAAGACGGAGAACTAATATTAATAATACAACCTTTCTGCGTAGAACTAATTGACAAATTGTAACTAAGATCCCCACAAAACTCTATTAAAGTATCCAAAACAAAACTAAGTTTTTTCCTGTCCGATTCAACCAAACAGGTAACATCATTTTCTACGTCATATTTATCTTTTAAAAATTTCCCGATATCGATCTTCTCTAAATTTAGATCTCTTAACTTTAAAAATGACTCATAAATTGCCTGCAGCTCTTCCGTTTCTTCTCTTAAATCATTAAGAACGTCTTCCTCGACCAAACCACGAAGAGCGACAACAAATTGCTGTATACCCCGGACCTTATGATCGATTGTCGAAAGCAACTCTACAGTAACAACTTTGTTAAACTTTTCCATTTCCATTGCATCCATTTAAAATAAATATACGAAAAAAACCCAATATGTCAATAGTTGAATTTATAGAAAAACCTAATATTAATTTATATTCTTCCTTAAATTCTTTGATTCTCTAAAAAGTCTTTCTACCTTTTTTTTGTAATTTTCATCTAAATCTATATTCCTTCTCTTCATTACCTTAGCTGCAGTTTGAATAGCTTTATCCAGTTCATATTCCTCGATATCGTCGCTACTCCAGCTAAAAGGCGGAATATATTTAGGAGGGTACCCTTTCCCAAATACGTTACAGAAAGGTTCGACAATAGTACCTGTATTGAAAGTTGTGTTGATGGCAGCCTTGGAATGATCTCCTATTATTGTGCCGAGAAATTGCATTCCAGTTTCGTAACGTTTTCCTTCTAAGATAACGTTAACTTTACTGTAATTGTTTTTTAAATCCGAGTTAGTTGTTCCCGCGCCTAAATTAACCCACTCGCCGATAAAAGCATGCCCGAGAAAACCCAAATGTTGTTTGTTGGAATATCCTTGAAATATACTCTCTTCAATTTCTCCGGAAGCTTTAACTACATCTCCGAAGGAAACAATCTCCAAAAGGGTATCCGGTTTAATTTTAGAGCCTCTACCAATATAAGAGGGACCTTTGATACAACAATGACTTTCCACAACCACACCATCATCGATCCAGATAGGACCGTCTTCAGCGTCCAGAACAACATAAGCGCAAAGTTTGACTTCTTTTCCTATATAAACATTTTTTTTATTTTCTATACTAACAAAATCACCCACAGGACTCAATATCTGACCTAAAAATGAATCAGCATTCAAATCAGCGTTAAGCCTATCCGGTAAATCCGCAATAACATCCCATATAAAAGTATATATCGGCACTTCTTTTGAAATCACTTCAAAATCATCAAATTTTTTATCCTCAATTATTTTGCTACCTCTATATGCAAGGATATCCCCATCCTTGTTAACAATACATGTTCTTGGTTCTAAATCTCTAAAAGAATTGAAGTCTTTTAACCTTGAATTTAAAAAAAGACTTTCTCCTTTTACTTTAAATTCTTCCCCATAAAGCTCTCTTGTAGAGTATGATAAAGGATTAGTTTTGAATTGTAAAGCTACTCTTTCTTTTTGTGTCCATTTTCCTGTTCTGATATTATCGACTGTCCGCAATCTTGAAATTGGATAGAAATTACTTAATTTCTCGTCTTCAAACAAAATAACATTCATAAAACAATCTTACCGAATTTACAAAATAAGTCAAGGGCTCTTTAAGGGGAAAAATCGGCTGTAACACCCGTCCTTCCATTGTAATATATCTCTCCATTGCTAAGTTTATGTATATTGGCATTTAGCACCAAATGAACTTTTTCTGTAAAATCAAAAGTCACAGAAGATGTAAAATCATAAAAAAATCCAGGTGGATAAAGGTCATTCATCCTATATGAGTTAACATTTCCCGTGGTATAATGATTATAGCCCAAAGTGGTTCTGGCCAATCCGCTTCTTCTGTCACCCGAAAGTCTGTATCCTATCTCCATTATGGGCGAAACAAGAGTGTCTTCACCAAAAGTAAAAAGCCCCTCGAGTTTTATTTCAAAACCGCTTCGATTCCAAAAACTCATATAGCCACCCAGCCTGTCTTCTTTTTTATCCCATTTTTGTGTTAGCCCAATTTCTTTATATCCTTCCGAACTATTTTCCCAACCTAAATTAATTTGACCGTAGTTACGATCCGAACTACCCCAAAATTCTTCACCTTTACTATCGTTGAAATTTATCCTAAAGAATCCTTTATTTTTACTTTTTTCAGGAAATTTAACACTCAACAAACCTTCGTTCCCGGACATTAAATCCGGGCTATAAGTCGAATTGATATATCCGTTAAGTAAAATGAATCGTTCAGAGCGAATAGAAATGTTTGTTGAATACTCTCTCGAGTCTCTCTCCTCTCCCGTATATATGATTCTCCGGATATAGTTTCCATAAGGATTTTCATAATAGTTATTATTTGTTGAATCGTAGGAATAATCCCCCTCCCCAAGTCTCACTTTTTGATAATATCTCTCCCAGATACTTGCTCTTTTTTGAGAAAGATTGAATTTACTTCTTAGAGAAAAAGATTGTAGGTTTAAATTCACATCAAAAGTACCATTAGTAATTTTTTCTATTTGACCGGAATTTAAATTTCGCCTGTGCACATGAGATGCAACAAGAGTTGCTATTTTATACTTAAAATTGGTTCTGGCCGTATAAACTTTCGCGGTATCTCCCCCATCATCACCTTCCAACCCATACAACATAGTTAAAAGAGAACTACCAGCGGAGAATTCTTTCCTGTAGTCATCTCCCCTATTCAAATTTCTATAAAAAAAATCGTAATTATTAAATCTTAATCCTCCTTTTAAATCTGTCCGGTAATCTTTTATATTATCCCAGTTTAAATACAAAGGTTGCAACATTAAATCTATACGATCCTTTCGGAGAGTATCAGCTCTTCCATATAAATAAGAAGCCTTTATTCTTGAATTGGGAATAAATTCTACCCCACTTTCTAAAAAATCGGCGGGGAGACTTTCGATTTCCCATGTTTTCAATAAGTTCTTCTCTCCCTCCCATTCTTTAACTATGAAATCAGGAGTACGTTTTGAATAATTAAAAGATAAATGTAAAAAATCGTAAGGAATAAAAGTAGATTTAATGTTTGAATTCAAACCATCTCTTTTCTCACCACCCACGGGTATTCTCATTCGTCGTGCTTTTAATTGTCCCGATACGGTAAAGTTATCCAATTCTTTATTTAACTTAACTGAAAAGAGATTATCTTCTTCTCCGAGCGGAATTTTCCTTTTAGCCGAATATGGACCATTACCCGTCCATATAAAGTAGTGCAATGAATCCAGATATTCGTATTCTCCGTTTCCTTCTCCGACCCACTGGAAATATACTTCATAAGAACCTTTTTCATATCCTTCATATACAAAAATCGAATCTTGAAGATTATAATCGCCTTCCCCTTCCCCAACATTAACCGCGGCAAAACGATATCCAAAACCGGAATCGGGATAAAATTCTATTAAATCTGTTTCCGCCATGTCTTCTTCCCTTTTAAAAGAAACAGAATAATTTTCCTCCTCAAAGTTAGCTTTATAGAAAATGTTATTATCGCCGTAAACACTGTACTGAAAAATAACGAGAACCACCGATTCATTATCGATAAAAACAGAAGGATTAAATGTTAATGAATTTTCCGTGTAATTTATTGTATAATCTTTATCCGCGCCCTCTTCCAACAATTCACCATCCACCCAGACCTTTTCAGACCCCCTCACAACAGAGAAACCTTCTATACCTTCTTCCGGCTTGATTTTATAAGGACCTTGCTGGTTTTCTTTAGTTTTAAATGTAGTTTTTCCGTATTTAGCTTTGGACACGCCAACGACTCCTGACAGATTTTCCCAGGTTGATGAAAGCCCGAGTAATCTTTTGTCTGTTTCCTCTTCCGCGATAACAATATCGCCAATTCTAAAAGACACATTATCAGAAACGGCTTCAATAAATATTTCATCGATTTCACGCAAGCTTTGAGAAACGACATTACCTTGAGGAATATTTTCATCGGAAAGCACACCAGAAACATTAAATTTTCCTGCCTCACCTCCTATTTCCATCCATAAACTCTGGCTTATATCGGTTCCTCCTGTTTTTACGTCGACGAATAAACCCTTGTTTCCGTTTATAATAAGTTTGTTTTCATCTTGTTGGTTTATATCCTCGGAAATCTCTGAGGGTAATGATTTATAAGTTCTTTTTTCCCACCTGGAATAAGTATTACTCAAAGGAAAGTCCAAATGTGAAAATTTAAACTTTAAAGGCATAGAACAAATTTTTCCGACTTTTAAACTACCCTCTCGATAATCTATTATGTATGCCGAATCACGTAGCAAAAGTTCTTCTCCGCACCATAAACTATCCGAATTTGCGATAACGAAAGAATAACCCAGGTTAATTTCGTTTGTATCCGTCGCATCAATCATTAAAATTTCAGACGATATGGAAAATAGTAATAAGAACAAACCAGTACCCAACTATATCAATGCAGAAAACTATAAACAGTTTCAGCCATTTTACTTCCAATTCCCGGAATTTGCTCGATTTCTTCTTTAGATGCCGCGAGAATTCTATCTTTTGAACCAAAATATTGTATCAAAGCAATTTTTCGTTTATAACCAATACCATTAATTTCATCCAATTCCGAAAGAGAGAGTTTTTTTCTCCTGAGTTTTTTATGATAGCAGAGAGCAAATGAGTGTGCTTCGTTACGTATTCTTATCAATAGTCTCAACGCGTCTGAACCTAACGGCAAAGAAACAATTTCTCCATTCGGTAAATGTATCTCCTCTGCTCTCTTCGAGAGAGAGATAACAGGTATCTTTAAAGACGTAACTTCCTTCATTGCAATTATAGCAGCATTTAACTGTGTTTTTCCTCCGTCGATTAAAATCAAATCGGGTAAAGCGTCTTCTTTTATCAATCTTTTAATTCTCCTGCCTATAACTTCCCCTATCATCGCGGGATCATTTATACCCTTAACGCTTTTTATCTTAAAACGTCTGTATTTTTCTTTCGCGGGAAAGCCATTCATAAAAACCACACAAGAACCGACGGAATCAGAGCCTCCAATGTTCGAAATATCGAATGCTTCGATTCTCACCGGGGTATTTTCAAGCAAAAGAATTTTTTGTAGTTCACCGAGAGAATCTTTCAGACCTCTTACAGGATGGGAAAGTTCTCTTTCCAATTCGAGTCTCGCGTTTTTATTAGCCATTTCCATTAAATTTTTTAAGTCGCCTCTTTCAGGTATCTTAATCTTTGAAGGTAAAAGCTGTTCTAATAAGTTCCTATCCTCTATTTCAACCGGGATTAAGATTTCCCTGGGAATATAGAACACTTTCAGATATTTCCAGGGAATAAATCTACGTATATAATCATCCTTACTTACATCTTTATCGGAACGAAGTAAATATCTTTCTGTATCTATCAACTTCCCTTCTCTTATCTGAAAAACGAAAATACAAGCTGTTCCTGCTTTATCACTAATTCCTATCACATCTCTGGATTTTTTATCTCCAAGCACCATTCTCTGTTTTTTTGTTAAATCCCGGAGACTCATCAGTTGATTTCTATAAATGGCAGCCATTTCAAACTTTAATTTTTCCGATGATTTTTTCATTTTACCATGAATAATTTTTTGTAATTTTTTTGTTTTTCCGCTTAAAAAATCTATAATTTCGGATATTAAATCCCCGTATTCTTCCCTGCTAATCTTACCTATACAGGGTCCGATACATTTACCGATATGATACTGAAGGCAAACCTTATCAGGCAAATCTTTTCTTCTGCAGGTTCTTATAGGAAAAACAGTTCTAATAGTTTTAAGCGCGCTTTCTACAGCTTTTACGTCTGTATAAGGTCCAAAATAAAGAGAACCGTCATCTTCAATCTTTCGAGTATAGAAAACAGTTGGATATTCATTTTTTATCGTTATTTTTATATATGGGTATCTTTTATCGTCCTTTAATCTTACGTTATATTTGGGTTGATGTTTTTTTATTTCATTTTCTTCTAAAATTAACGCTTCAAACTCATTTGAGGTAGCTGTATAATCTAAAGACTTAGCCTGTCCGACTATTCTGCTCTCTTTTATTGACCTTTTACCCGTAAAATAACTTTTTATTCTTTTTTTTAAATTTTTTGCTTTACCAATATAAAGTATTTCATTTTCATCTTTAAAATGGTAAACTCCGGGAAGTTCGGGTATATTCTTTAGTGAAATCTCTATCATAAAAATAAATTAAGATTATTGCTCTCCTTCCGCAAGGGTTGATTCTACTAAAAAACTAATTGAACCACAAAGTACGCAAAGACTTTTTTATTTTTTTTGACTTGTAACCAGTGACTAAAAACAAGCGGCTATATTTTATGGTGCGGTTGACAAACAAGAAAGAATAATTAACTTTTATCATTAAAATTTCAAAACAAATAAAGGGGGAGCAGGGAATACTATGGAAATAACTATTACTTCAAACTATGAAGAGATGAGCAAAGTATCAGCTCAAATAATTGCAGAAGGAATTCAGAGAAAACACGACCTCGTATTAGGCCTGGCAACCGGGGATACTCCTATTGGCACTTACCAGGAACTTGTAAAAATACATAAAGAAGAAGGATTGGATTTTTCTAAAGTAAAATCATTCAATTTAGATGAATACTTAGGTCTGGCTCCGTTACACAAAAATAGTTATAACTATTTTATGTGGGAAAATCTTTTTAAGCATATTAATATAAATCCGGAAAACGTTTACATTCCGCAGGGGAATATAAAGGACCCTGAACAATTTTGCGCATGGTATGAAGCCCAAATCAAAGAAGCGGGGGGCATAGATCTTCAGGTTCTTGGCATCGGTAGAGACGGTCACATTGCTTTTAATGAACCGGGCTCTTCTTTTGCCAGCCGTACGCGAATAAAAGCGTTATATAAACAAACAATAGAAGACAATGCTCGCTTTTTCGATAAAACGGAAGATGTACCGCGTTTTGCTATTACCATAGGCATAGGAACCATTATGGAAGCTAAAAAAATACTTCTTATAGCAAACGGAAAAAATAAAGCCGATGTATGCGCTAAATTCATTGAAGGACCCGTTACAAGTCAAATAACGGCTAGCGCCTTACAACTTCATAGTTACGTAAATATTGTTTTGGACAAAGACGCTGCCTCCAAACTCGAAAGAACCGAGTACTATAACTGGGTACGGGATAATAAACATTCCGTCGAGAAAGAAATAGGACGATAACTCGATTAGATATTAGTGAATCAGTAGATTATTAAATTAGTAAAAAAATAGAACTTTGTGTTCTTCGTGTCTTTGTGTGAGAATGATTTGGTGCGGTGGGTTGAGTTTAAACAACAAATACTTTTTCTCCGTGTGTTCTGTGTGTTTTGTTTTTTTTCTGTGATCTCTGTGGTGAAAAAGGGATGGGTGGGGCTCTTGACAAAAGCTTTTCTCTTAAGTATCTATATTAATGAATATGAGAATAGGTTTTGGGTATGATTTACACCGATTGGTCGAAAATCGGGAACTCATAATAGGAGGAGTCAAAATAGAAAATCCCCTCGGTCTTTTGGGGCATTCAGATGGCGATGTACTTTTACACTCGATTATAGATTCTATCCTTGGCGCTTTTGCTTTAAACGACATTGGCACTTATTTCCCGGACACCGACGATACCTATAAAGACATCTCGAGTCTATTTTTACTTAAACAAACAATAACGATAATACCTGGAAAAGTTATTAATATTGACGCGACAATAGTAGCAGAGTTTCCGAAAATGGCTCCTTATATCCCCCAAATGAAAAAAAATATCGCGGAAGTAACCGGTATAAACGTCTCAAGGATTTCGATTAAAGCTACCACAAATGAAGGTATAGGAAGCATTGGTAAAAACGAAGCCATTGCCTGTTATTGTGTTTCTTTATGCGAGGAGGTAAGCAAATGAATTTTTTGCTCCTGTTGTTAGCTCTTAATCCTGTTAAGGAGTTCAAATACGCGAAAGGACTTTTCGAAGATGGATTATATGACCTGGCGGAACCCGAACTAATAGATTTTATGAATAATTATTCCAACAGTATATATGCTCCCGAAGCCTCTGTACTTTTAGTTAAAGCACTCAATAAACTGGGGAGTTTTGAAAAAGCGACTGTAAAATGCAAAGAATTCGTTTTTAAATACCCATCCAAAAAAGAAGAATTACTTATAGAATGGGCAAAAACTGAAATAAAACTAAATAATTCCAACTCGGCAATAGAAGTAATAAACAATATTACAGATAAAAATGAAAAAGAACTACTCCTGGGAGACGTATACTACGCTAAAGGAGACTTCAAGAATGCCATAAACCATTATTCCGGGTCCAATCTTCCTTACAGTAAATTAAGTGTTGGATGGGCTTATATGGATTTAGAAAATTATGAGAAAGCCGCCTCCGTCTTTTCTCAACTCAAAGGGGAATTCGAAGAAGAGGGCGTTTTTCTCCA
>Ga0315548_1001006_pt1 | contig 24691 bp, 23 predicted proteins | sample SalMarSW160110MG_2_FD_202540 | JGI IMG/M metagenome (GOLD analysis project Ga0315548, IMG submission 202540) | Salt marsh sediment microbial communities from the Plum Island Ecosystem LTER, Massachusetts, United States - Salt Marsh Sediment SW1601-110 ...
AAACAATCTAGAACAGGCCCTGGCAGCCATGGTCGTCGAGGATGTGCCCCTCTTGTTTTGGACCTCCGCTTCCTGGCTGGGGGCATTCTCAACGGACACTTTCGACATGGAGCTCCTGCTCAACCTTTCCAAGCCGATTGCTCTGCTGAACCGGGCACTGGAGCTGGATGAAAGCTGGTCGCAGGGGATGATCCACGACACCCTGATTTCCATCTACGGCTCACTGCCGCAAGCCATGGGGGGCAGCCAGGAAAAGGCCCGTTACCATTTCCAGAAGGCCGTGGAATATTCAGGCGGTCTTTCCCCCTCTCCCTACGTGGCGCTGGCCAGCACCGTATCGGTGGCCAACCAGGATGTGGAAGAGTTCCGACAGCTACTCGCACAGGCACTGGCGATCGATCCTGCGGACAATCCCGATAACCGCCTTCAGATCCTTCTGAGCCAGGAAAAGGCTCGCTGGCTGCTCGGCCACATAGAGGACTTCTTTCTCATCGATCTGAAGGAGGATTCGCTCGAGGAGCCAACAGAGGAGGGGGATCAACTATGAAACATCGATGGGCTGCAATTCTGCTGGTGGGCTTCCTGGTCTGTGCTTCCCAGGCAGGCGCTCTGGTGATCAAGGTGGGCAGCGTGGCCCCGGACGGCTCACCCTGGGACAAGGCGCTGAAACGCATCGCTCTGGATTGGCAGAAGATTTCAGGCGGCAGAGTGACCATGAAGATCTACAGCGGGGGCATCGCCGGAGACGAGCCGGATATGATCCGCAAGATGCGGATCAACCAGATCCAGGCCGCGGCCATGACCGGTTCCGGCTTGGGAAAGATCGATCCGAACTTTCTGGTCTATCAGCTTCCCTTTCTGACCCAGACCGATGCGGAGCTGGACTATCTGTTCGAAAAGCTCCGGCCGCAGCTGGAGGCGCTGCTGGAAGACAAAGGATTCACCTTCCTGGCCTTTATCAAGTCCGGCTGGCTGCGTTTTTTCTCCACGGAGAAGGTGATCACCCCGGCGGATTTTCAGAAGCTCAAGTTCTTCGTCATGGAGGGCAGCCCGGAAGTCGACCAGGCCTGGAAAGCCATGGGATTTCATATCGTCCCCCTCCCGCCCAACGATGCCTTCGCTGCTCTGCAGAGCGGGATGGTGGAGGTCTTCACTGCATCCCCGCTGACCGCAGCGGCGATGCAGTGGTTCGCCCTGGCTCCCAATATGACCGACTTCTATTGGTCGCCGCTCACCGCGGGACTGATTGTCTCCAACCAGGCCTGGCAGCGGATCCCGGCTGATATCAGGCCCAAACTCAAAGAGGCGACGCAGCAGGCCCTGCACGATCTGGAAGCCGAAATCATGGCAGTGGAGAAGCAGGCTATCGAAGTCATGAAGGAGAACGGCCTGGTCATCAACGAAGTGCCGCCGGCGGCTCTGCAGCAGTGGAAAGACCTGGTCGAAAAGGGCTTCGGCATCTTGATCGGCGATGTGATCTCCCGGGATCTGTACGAAGAAGCCAAGCGGATCATGTCCGAGTATCGGCAGCAGTAAGGCATTCTAATTGATGGCATCCGCAGACACCCAAGAGCTCCCGAAAAGCAGGATCCTGCGGACGATTTTCCGCTTCGAAAACGGCATTAACAGCATCATCCTGCTGCTGATCGCCGTTTTACCCGCCCTCGAGATCATTGCCCGGCTCGTTTTCAAAACCGGCATTCACAGCTCCGCGGATCTGACCCAGCATCTGGTGCTCTGGTTGACCTGCCTGGGCGGGGCCATCACCTCCCGGGAAGGCAAGCACATCACCCTGTCGGTGGGTCTGGAGATGATGCGCGAATCGGTTCGCAGCTGGATCACCACGGGGACTTTGTTCATCTCCACAACGATCTCTACGGCCATGGCCTGGAGCGCCCTCTCCCTGGTGCTGATCGGGTTCGATCCCACCAAGAAGATCGCTTTCATCCCCATCCAGATCGCCGTGGCCGTGATTCCGCTCGGTTTCCTGCTCATCACCGTAAGATTTTTGACCCGCGCCCCGATTCGTGGACTGAAGCGGGGCCTGGCCGCTGTAGGTTTCCTCCTGGGAACGATCATCGCCTTCAGCTCGGTAATGAACGTCCTCGACGCCGTGCTGCCTCAGGTACCCCCGGTCTTCGACAGTATTCAGGAGCTCCTGTTCCGCATCGCCGAGAGCATCTCCCTGGTGGGGGTAGGCATCCTGATCGTATCCATTTTTTTCGGCACGCCCATCTTCATCGTGCTGGGGGGAGTGGCCTACCTGCTGTTCGTGCATTCCTTTGGGGCCCTGGAGGTGATTCCCAATGAGGCCTACGGATTGCTGACCGGATACAGCATCCCGGCCATTCCCCTGTTTACCTTTGCCGGCTTCATCCTCTCGGAGAGCAAGGCCGGAGAGCGGTTGATGCGCCTGTTCCGGGCCTGGCTGGGCTGGCTGCCCGGCGGACTGATCATCATGACGGTCCTGGTCTGCACCTTTTTTACGACCTTCACAGGTGCGACCGGCGTGACCATCCTGGCCCTGGGGGCTCTGCTGGCCTACGTCCTGGTGGAGAGCGGCCGCTATTCCACGGATTTTGCCAACGGTCTGATCACCGGTTCGGGGTCGATCGGACTGCTGTTCCCGCCCAGCCTGCCGATTATCCTCTACGGGGTTATCGCCCAGATCAATATCCTCCACATGTTCGTGGGCGGCTTCCTGCCCGGCCTGCTGATGGTGATCACTATGTGCGGGATCGGCGTGTTCACCGCCGTAACCCGCAAGGTCAAGCCGGTTCCCTTCCATATCAGGGAGGCGGCGGCCTCCATCAAAGACTCCTTTTGGGAGATCCTGCTGCCCGTGATCATACTCCTGGGCTACTTCGGCGGCCTGTTCACGCTGCTGGAAACCGGTGCGGTCGCCGTTATCTATGCCCTTTTCATTGAGATGGTCATCCACCGGGATCTGTCTCTCAGAGACCTTCCCCGGGTCATGCTGAATTGCATCCCCATCATAGGCGGCGTTCTGATCATCCTGGCTGCGGCCAACGGCCTCAGATACTACCTGGTGGATGCGGAGGTGCCGATGCGCCTGAGCAGCTGGGTGCAGGCGAACATCAGCTCCAAGTACGTGTTCCTCATCCTGCTGAACCTGGCGCTGTTGGTCACCGGCTGCCTGATGGATATCTTCTCCGCCATCCTGGTAGTGGTTCCCCTGATCATCCCCTTGGGCGCTGCCTTCGGCATCCACCCGGTTCACCTGGGGGTGATCTTCCTGGCCAATCTGGGCGTGGGCTATCTGACCCCGCCGGTGGGATTGAACCTGTTCCTGGCCGCCTACCGTTTCGAACAGCCTCTGGTGCGCATCTACAGAAACGTGATTCCCTTCTTCCTGGCCCTGCTGGCGGTGGTGCTGCTGATCACCTACGTTCCCTGGTTCTCCGTCGGGTTGCTCAGGTGGGGGTTCCTGATTCGCCTGTTCAATCTTTGATAAGCAGCACCCCGAGCATCAGGGCATAGCAGAGCGCGGCCAGCAGCAGCAGGCGGCTGATGCCCCAGGTCATGGCCAGGGGTATGGCCAGGATCGAAGCCACCACCGAAGCTACGCCGTTGGCAGCCCAGCCGTAAGCCCGCAAGCCCGGCGAGGAAATGAGCAGGCGCAGGCCGACCGGAAAAGGCACGCCCATCAGCAGGGCGATCGGCGCCAGCAGCCCGAAAGAGCCCAGGACCTGCCCGGCGGCGGATGCCTGCAGCAGCTGCTGTTCCATTCGCCCGAACAGTGAAAACAGCACGACCGCGCAGATTACCAGGCTGATGAGGACAGGCGGGAGGATTCGCCGCTTCCAGCGGGCAGTTACGGCCCCTCCGATCCCCGACGAGACGAGCAGCTCGGCCAGGACAACGGTGAAGGCGATTACCGGATTACCGAATACGAAAGTATAGCCTTGCAGAAAAGCCATCTCCACGAACATGAATCCCCCTCCTGCAGCCAGGAAATAGGCAACAATCGCGGCGTTGCGGGGGCGGCCTGGCTCCTGAACCGTTCCCGGAGGCCGGGAAAGCAATCGGGGCAGGAGCAGCAGAAGCAGGCCGAGCACACAGGCGATGCCCAGAACCACGAGCACGATCGTCTCCCCGGACAGGAACAACGTGTAAAAACGGCTTCCGGTCGAGCGGAACAGAGCCCCGAGTTTCGACAGGCGGGTGAAGCGGCTGTGGAAGGGCCGATCATCCCGAGCCGGAGCAATGTCCAGGTAGTAACCGCGGAAATACGCCCCGGCACGATCTTCCCGAAGCGCCCGGTAAAGCGACTGTATCTCCCGGAAATGAAAGGCTTCGGCGAAACTGTTGAATCTGTTCGCCTCTCCCGGCTCGATTCCCCGATAGAACACCAGATCGAAATTGCGCTGCCGGCAGAAGTCGCGCAGGTCGGCCAGGGAGCTTTGATCAAAGGGCGAGGGGGAGCACAGAAGGGTATAGCTGTCCCAGCCGCGAATCAGCAGAATGTGGCGGGCCGGGTCTTCCATGCCCATGCTCTGCAGGCCGATGAAGGCCGCGGCGAAGAGCTTCAACATATCCGAGGGGGGCAGTAGCAGCTTGCGAGAGATGATCAGAAGGCCTTCGGGCTCCAGGTGGGCCAGGTAGTCGGCGAACGCCTCCACGGTCAGCAGATGCTCCTGATCCAGGCTGGCCATGCCCGGAACCGAGGGTCCCCAGGCCTCCACCTGGATCCGATCGTAGCGCTGCCGATCCCGGGCTACATAGCGGCGCATGTTGCCCGAAACTATGCGGAGCGCGGGGTGGGGACGATCCCCGCTCGCGATGGTTACGGTGCGGTACAGGGCCGCCGCCTCGGGATGCTCGACCAGCAGGGTAATGTCCCGGGCAGCGGCGGACACGGCACAGGGCAGGCTCAAGCCCCCGCCGGCCTGAAGGATGAGCACCCTGTTCGGTGGTTCCTCTGTGCGCAACGAGTAGCCCGCGTAGCTTTGGAGGAAGCGGCTGAAGGCCGACGAGCGGATATCCCTCAGATCGTAGCAGACAAACAGGGCATCCCCGTCCTGCACCAGAAAGGTCGCAGGCGGAAGATTCCCGGAGTACTTCAGGCTCAGTCCGGGGGCAAAACGGATGTAGGGGCTTTCCAGCCTGTCCAGGCGTCCCCGGATGGTGTTGTGCCGGGACACGATCGAGGTTTCGGGAAACTGCAGCACCTGGGGCAGCAGCTTGTACGGAGAGGGGTGGATCTCCAGAAGCGCTCCCCCTCTGTAAGCCAGCGGCAGGCAGGTGAGCAGGAACAGGACGCCCGAAGCCGCCAGGATCCACCGGGATCCTCGGGGACCCGTTTTCTCCGCCCGCCGGCGGCGACCTAAGTATTGCAGGAAGGGAACAGTGAGCAGAAGCAGGGCGCAGCAAAAAACGATCCGCCCCTCCCCCAGCAGGGGCAGCAGCAGGGCGGGAAGCAAGGCGCCCACCGCGGAGCCGAGCATGTTGGCGAAGTAGATCCACCCGCTCTGACCCGACATGCCGGCAAAGGCCAGGGAGACCACGCTTCCGGCGCAGAAGAAGGGAAGCAGCAGGATCAGGAAGGTGAGCAGGAGGTAGGCTCCCTGCCGCCACTCCAGGGGCATGCGGAAATAATCCAGGGGGATGTTCTTCACCGACAGGAAGGACCCGCTGATGGCGATCGAACAGATCACGAGCAGCACGAGGAACCCCCGCGAGTCGAGCATAGCCGCCGACCGGCCGGGGCGGCGCCTTTCCACCAGGCTCAGCACGCTGCCGCTGGCACCGAAGCCGAACAGGACGATGCTGATCACCATGAAGGAGAGGTGGTTCCACTGGGAAAAGGAAAAGAATCGGGTTAGCAGAACCTCGTAGCAGAGGGCGGTCAGAGAGACCGTGAAAACCGCCGGGAGTATCATGCCGCTTGCCGGGCCGGCGGAGCCGCCACTAGTATTTCTCCAAGGCTTTTCCGGTCATCGGCACAAAGAGAACACCCGTGACCTGCCGAAGCCGATAGTCCTCCCCATCTTTGGTCACTACCACCAGATTCTGGAAGCTGAAGGGATGTCCCAGGGGAAGCACGATTTTGCCCCCATCGACGAGCTGCTGGAGAAGCGGAGGCGGAACATGATCCACCGAAGCGGTGATCATGATGCCGTCGAAGGGCGCCTCTTCCTCCCAGCCGAAGTAGCCGTCCCCGTGGCGGGTGTGTACGTTGCCGTAGCCCAGCTCTTCGAGCCTCTCGGTCGCCTGGCGATACAGGATCTCCTTGATCTCGATGGTGAACACCTCTTCGACCAGAGTGGAGAGCACCGCCGCCTGATACCCGGATCCCGTCCCGATTTCCAAAATCCTCTGCTGCGGCTCGAGCTCCAGCAGCTCGGTCATCAGAGCCACGACGTAGGGCTGGGAGATGGTCTGTCCCGCATCGATCGGCAGGGGCGAATCCGCGTAGGCCCGCTCCTGCATCGACTTGGGCACGAACAGATGGCGGGGAACGGATTGCATCGCCTCCAGGACGGCCTCGTCCCGAATCCCCCGGGCTGCGATCTGGCGGCTCACCATGTCGAGGCGCCGCTGCCGCATTTCCTTGGGCTCGTCCCAGGAGGCGGCTCTGGGAGATGAGAGAACGAAAAACAACACGGCCGCCAGTACAACGATAAGAATTGCCCCAGAACTGATAATGATGATCGGTCCCTTGCGTTTCATATCGCGCTCCTGCCTTCTAGTATAACCCAATCCGCACTCTCATTGAAATGACTGCCCCCGAGTCGTGCAGTCACGGTGAGCACCGCGGTCGAAAAGCCGAGCAGCGGCGGCGGCTATTGATTGGCAAAAACGCCGGAACCAAGTAGAATGACAGCTTCCACGACGGAGAGAAGGGCGAGCATCCCCCGGATTGAACGGGTACAAAGTGGCGGTAACCATCGAGACAGTCGAATCCCGAAAAGACCTGCGGGAGTTCATCTACTTCCCCCGGACTCTCTACAGCCGGGATCCGCTGTGGTCACCTCCGATCTGGGTGGAAGAACGGCAGACCTTCACCACCAGGAATCCCCTGCTGGCGCACTCGGACTACGCTCTGTTCCTCGCCCGGGCCGACGGCGAGGTGGCCGGCAGGGTCCTGGCCTACGCGGACCACAACTTCAACGACTACTATCGATCGAAGATCGGGATGTTCGGGTCTTTCGAATCGATCCGCAGATCCGAGATAGCCGCGGCGCTGTTCTGCGAAGCGGAAAATTGGCTGACCGCCCGGGGCATGGACACGGTTCGCGGACCGATCAATCCGGTGGAGGAGTGCTGGGGATCCCTGTACCGGGGATTCGACAGGCCGGCCACCTTCATGATGCCCTACAATCCCCCCTACTACAACGAGTTCCTGGAGGAGCTGGGCTACGAAAAGGTCAAGGACCTGCTGGCCTTCGAGGGAGACGCCCGGAAGGGATATCGGATACCGGAACGTTTCATCCGCTTTCGGGAAAAGATGCACTCCCGCCGACCCGATATCCGCATCCGCCCGATCGACATGAAGCACCTGCTCCGGGATGCCGAGACGATCTGGCGCATATCCAACCAGGCGATCCGCAACAACTGGGGCTGGGCGCCGTACGGGCTGGAAGAGCTGCAGGCAACGTTCAAGAAGCTGAAACCCATCGCCGATCCGGATGCCATCTGGATCGTGGAACAAGCTGCCGAACCGGTGGGATTCTGTTTGGGGTTTCCCGACATCAACATCATACTCAGAAAGATCCGGGGCAGACTCTTTCCCTTGGGCTTTTTGACCCTGCTCGGCATGCGCAGGCGCCTTCGGGACTTCCGGCTCTTCGGTTTGGCCGTGCTTCCGGAGTATCAGGGAATGGGGCTCGACGTGCTGCTGTACACGAGTCTGTACGAAGCCCTGGCCCCCCGGGGGGTGCGAATGGAGGCGAGCTATGTCCTGGAGGACAACGCGAGTATGATAAACGCCTTGAAGAAGCTGGGATTGGTGCAAACAAAAACATACAGGATCTATGAAAAGCGCTCGACTCGAGGCATCAATCGAAAGGAAGAAAATAATGATCGTTACCGGCATCGCTGATGAGGGCTCACCGGAGCTGAAAGAGCAGATCCGCATTCATCGAACCTTGGGGTGGAATACCCTCGAGCTGCGTCTGATCGGCAAGACAAACGTCTGCGCCATCGACGACGAAGCCTTCGACCAGGTCTACCGCACGCTGCAGGAGGAGCAGATGGAGGTGATCTGCTTTGCCTCCTCCATCGCCAACTGGGCGCGGCCCATCAGCTCGGATTTCCAGACGGATGTGGAGGAGCTCAAGAGGGCCACTGCCCGGATGCAGAGCCTGCGGACCCCTTTCATCCGGGTCATGTCCTACCCCAATGACGGGTTGGCCGAGGCGGATTGGCGGAAGGAGGCGATCCGCCGGATGAAGGAGCTGGCCCGCATAGCCGCGGACGGGGATGTGGTGATGGTGCACGAGAACTGCTCCGGTTGGGGCGGCATGAGCCCGGAGAACCAGAAGATACTGTTGGAGGAGGTCCACTCCCCCAACCTGCAGGTCGTCTTCGATACGGGAAATCCGGTGGGTGAAGGGCATTCACCGGCGGAAACCTGGGATTTCTACCAGACCGCCCTGCCGTTCATCAAGCACGTTCACATCAAGGACTGCGCCAAAACTACGAAGGGGGAGATCGAGTACACCTACCCGGGAGAGGGCCAGAGCATGGTCCGCCTGATCCTGGGATCCCTTCTGGACATGGGCTACAAGGGGGCGTTCTCGATAGAGCCCCATATCACGGCTCAGATTCATCTGGGGACCTCCGCCGGCGGCAGGGAGGCGGAGGAAATCTATCTGGAGTACGGGCGCAGGACCAACGCCATACTGGCGGAGCTGGCCGAGTAGCTATTCCCCGTCCAGATCGAATCCCCGCGCCAGACAGCGTTTGTTGATCTCGTTGAGGTTTCGGTGCCGGGCGGAAACGGCCTGTTCCAGGGTCGCCTCTATCGAATCAAGGGAGGCAATCTCTGGTTTGATCTTTACCAGCAGGCCGAGCATGACCATGTTGGCCGAGCGGGCGCTGCCTTCCTGCTCCGCCATCTCGTTGGCCGGTACGGGGATACAGCGGAGATCCTTCCGGGACGGCTCGATATCGATCAGCGAGCTGTTGTACAGCAGGATGCCTCCCTTCCTCAGCTTGGGCTCGAACTTGATCAGGGAGGGCTTGTTCATCACCACGCCCACCGAGGGGTGGGGAACCAGGGGTGAGGCGATCTCCTCGTCGCTCACGACCACCGAGCAGTTGGCCGTGCCCCCGCGCATTTCCGCGCCGTAGGAGGGGATGTGAGTGACCCTCTTTCCCTCCCTCATAGCCGCCAGGCAGACGATCGTGCCCGACAGGATGATGCCCTGGCCGCCGAAGCCGGCGAAAATGATCTCTTCCCGCATCGCTTGCTCCTTCCTACCGGTCCCGGAAATTGCCCAGAGGATAGTAGGAAACCATCTCACTACCCACCCAGTCCGCCGCCGCCTGGGAGCTCATTCCCCAGTTGGTCGGGCACATGGAGAGGAACTCGACGAAGGAAAAACCCCGACCCTTCACCTGATTCTCGATGGCCTTCTTGGTAGCCCGTTTTGCCTTGAGGATATGGGGCACGTCGTGGACCGAGCAGCGTTCGATGAATACGGGCGCCTCCAGCGTGTTGAGCAGCTCGCAGGCCCGGATCGGCATGCCCGCCTCTGCCGGGTTGCGGCCATAGGGCGAGGTTTTTGTCTTCTGGCCCGCCAGGGAGGTCGGAGCCATCTGTCCGCCGGTCATCCCGTAGATGGCGTTGTTTACGAACAGAACTGTGATGTTCTCGCCCCGATTGGCCGCATGGACCGTTTCCGCGGTGCCGATGGCCAGCAGATCACCGTCGCCCTGGTAGGAGATAACCAAACGATCCGGCAGGACCCGCTTGACTCCGGTGGCCACGGCGGGAGCCCGGCCGTGGGCCGCTTCCAGACCGTCGGCATTGATGTAGTTGTAGATCAGAACCGCGCATCCCACCGGCGCGATCACGATCGTCGTTTCCCGCACGCCCAACTCGTCAATGACCTGGGCCATGAGCTTGTGGATGATTCCGTGTCCGCAGCCCGGGCAGTAGTGGGTGGGGATATCGACGAGAGTTTCGGGCCGGGAGTACACCCTTTTGGCCTCAGCCGCTTCACTTCTCATGATTCTCTATCCTCTTTATGATCTCTTCCACCTCTACGAGCATCGCTCCCATCCGCCCGTAGAATTCTATTGGAACCTTGTCGCCGAGAGCCAGTCGGACATCCTCCAGCATCTGTCCCGCGTTCATCTCCACGACCAGCACCTTTTTCATCCTCCCCGCCCTCTGCAGCAGCTCCCGGTAGGGGAAGGGCCAGAGGGTGATCGGGCGGAACAGGCCGGCCCGCACTCCCCCGGAGCGCAGCTGGTTGACCGCCGCTTTGCAAACCCGGGCGGCCAGCCCGAAGGCAACCAGCAGCACCTCGGCATCCTGGCATTGATAACATTCTAAGCGGATCTCCTTCGCCTCGATCTTCCGGTACTTCTCCTGAAGCCGGAGATTGATCTGCTCCACCCCGTTCTCGGGTTTGAGCCGAAGCGAGGCGATCGTGCGGGGTTCTCTGCCGGCCGCTCCGTCGAGGATCCAGGAGGATTTGTCGTAACGCTTTTTCGGCGGCTCCGGCAGCAGGAGGGACTCGGACATCTGTCCCAGAAACCCATCTCCCAAGATCATGGTCACGATCCGGTACCTGTCGGAGAGATCGAAGGCGTCCACGGTCAGGTCGGCCAGCTCCTGCACCGAAGCGGGGGCCAGCACGATCATGTGATAATCCCCGTGACCTCCGCCCTTGGTGGCCTGAAAGTAATCCCCCTGAGCTCCGGCGATATTGCCCAGCCCCGGCCCGCCGCGCATCATGTTCACCACGACGCCGGGCAGCTCCGTACCCGCCATGTAGGAGAGGCCTTCCTGTTTGAGGCTGATTCCCGGTGAGCTGGAGGAGGTCATGCATCTGCCCCCGGCCGCGGCGGCGCCGAGTACCATGTTGATCGACGCGATCTCGCTCTCAGCCTGGAGGAAGGTTCCGCCGACCTCGGGCATCCGCCTGGCCATGTAGGCTGCGATTTCATTCTGCGGGGTTATGGGGTAGGCGAAGTAGTAACGACAGCCGGCGATGATCGCCGCCTCCGCTATCGCCTCATTGCCGCGCATCAATACGGGTTCAGCCACGACGAGCCCCCTCAACCCGCTTTTGCATAGCGCCAGATTTCGATGGCGCTATCCGGACAGATGATGGCGCAGAACATGCAGGCCGTGCAGCGCTCGGGACTGACACAAACCGCATGGTGGTGTCCCTGCTTGTTGAACGTTTCCGCCAATTCGAGGATGGATTCGGGACAGGCCTTCACGCAGAGACCGCAACCCTTGCAGCGTTCCGAGTCGATATCCGGTTTTCCTCTGGCCAACACGACACCCCCTACTCCAGTAAAATTCGAGAAAATTGTAGTATTTGATTAGATGGACAGGGAAACAGCCGGGAAGGTTGCAGGAAATCTGCGCTTCAGCGGCGCTTTGGCCAGCGCCAGCGTGCCTGAGCGTAGCGGCCGTGCCGAGGCCCCGTCTACCCTATGCTCTCTCTGAGTCGAGCTGTGCCCGAAAGCGAGGTAGACTCTCGGGAAACTCCCTCCGGATGAAATCGATAAGCTGCTCCCGCACCTGACAGCGCAGGGTCCAGAGACGGGAGGCGTCAGCCGAGCTCACCAGAGCCCGCACGGCCATGGTCCGCTCGGTGGCATCGGTCACCTGCACGCTGCAAACCTCTCCATCCCAGTCATCGCTGCCCTCGAGAATACGCTTCAGCTCCTCCCGAATCGCCTGCACCGGAACCGTATAGTCGCAGTACAGGTATACGGTTCCCAACAGGTCAGCGGAAACCCGGGTCCAGTTCTGAAAGGATTTCTCGGTGAAGTAGGAGATCGGCACGACCAGCCTTCGCTTGTCCCAGATGCGAACCACCACGTAGGTGAGGGTGATTTCCTCGATTCGTCCCCACTCATTTTCCACGATCACCACGTCGTCGATACGGATCGGCTGAGTCAAAGCCACCTGGAAGCCGGCAAAAAGCAGGGAGATCGTGCGCTGGGAGGCGAAGCCCAGAACGATGCCCACGATCCCCGCCGATGCCAGGATGGTCGTGCCCAACTGCCGGACCCTGTCGAAATTCATCAGGATCAAGGCCAGGGCGATCACCCCGACGATCACGGCGAACACCCGCTTGAGATAGACCATCTGGGTGCGGATCTTGCGCGCCTTGAGGTTATCCTCGCTGTCTATCTTGTACTTGTCGAAAAGGTAATCTTCCAGCACCGAGGCGGAGCGCGTTACGATCCAGGCGATTGTTGCGATCGCCAGTATGCTGATACCGTGGCGCAGTAAATTGAGCAGATTCTCCGCCAGCTGGACGAAGGGCATAACCGCGGCCACGATCAGCAGGGGCAGAGCCAGACGAATAGGACCCTTCATGTGCCGGATCACCGAGGAAACGATCAAACCGCCTCTTTCGGCGTTCCGTCCCACCGCGATTCTCGTGACCAGGGAGAGGAGGAGGTGCAGCAGGATGCCGGCCAGCACGGCGCCGACCAGGAGCCCTCCGCTCAGCAGCAGCTCCCGCCAATTTGTAACGACATTCTGCCAGTTCATTATCCAGGGTGTGGGGCCTGCCCATCTACTCCAGCTCGACCCGGCGCGCCCGCTCTTTCAGGGAGCGGCTGAATGAGATCCTGGGAACCGCCTCCTCCGGCCGGGCGGGAACCGTGATTTCCTTGCCCGTGGCCGGATTCACGACCACCCGGGCTTTGCGGGGGGCCCGTTTTTTCAAGAACAGTCTGCCGATCTTTCCCAGAGGAACCCGCTCTCCGAGAAGCACTCCCGATTCGATCATGGTCAGGTAATCGGTGATGATCTGGCGGGCCTGCTTCTGGGTCAACCCGTTTTTTCTGGCCAGGTAGGCAACGATCGCCTGGCTGGTGAACTGGTCGGGCAGATCCTCACCCGGAGAGAGAACGGTCCTGTTGATCTTGACGAATCCATTGGTCAGGAAGATCGTGGCCTCCCGGATGCGCTTGTCCTGCTCCTCCGGGCCGACTTCTTCCGGACAGACGGCGATCTTCAGCAGGCTGGAGGTGCTGCGCACCTGGCCGCTGGAGAAGGCCGCCTCCCCGTCTACGTGTATACCCGCGGCCAATCCGCTGCCCTCGGTGATCACCAGATCGGGCACATCGGCACGCAGTGAGATGCTGGCGTACTCCACCCGCCTGGCGCCCCCGGAGAGCGTGCCCAGACTTATCAGCGACCCGGAATAGGACAGCAGCAGCGTTCCCCGGGGATCATCCTTGGCAAAGGACTCTACCTCAACCATGCCCAAAGCGTGGATCTGCGCCTCAAACAGCCGCTTCTTCTCCAGCCAGACCTCAGCCATCCTCCGGAAGGACTCCTCCGTATCGGGCAAACCGGAGCTGCGGGTGATCTTCTTCAGATGCGAGCGAACCGCATCCGAAAGCCCTTGAATCTCATCACTCATCGGCAGCCTCCTCTTCGTCCTCGATCCCCTGCTCCGCCAGCCAGGCCTTGGCATTCGGCCAGCGGAAACGCAGCTGCGTCTTTCCAAGGGTTAGTACATATCCGTCTTTCAGGTTCTTCTGGATATACTCCTTCTCCTTGACCTGGGTCTTGTTCAGGCTGCCCAGATCCATCATGGTGAAGTGGTCTCCCCGAAAAACGATCTGGCAGTGCTTGCGGGAAACGTAGGGATCGGGAAGGTGGAGGTCGCAGGCGGGATCCCGACCGATGGTTACGGTCTTACGGGTGATGGGAAAGCTCTCCCCCTCCCGATCCCCGTTGAGGATTTCCACATAAACCTCCGGCGGAAGTATGTCCGGTTCCATGGTTTCTCCTCCTGCCATCAGTCTACTCGATCCCCGAAAAGAAACAAGGGAATTTGTAGTATTATCACTGTGCTTTCTCCGCGGGTGAGTTATACTTGTAGCAACACTGGGAATACGAGGAGGAACACATGGGCGAGTATTTGGATCAAATTCCGGCGGAAGTGCAGGATCATATTCGGCAGATTACCAAATCCTCGGGTCTACCCGACAACGAGGATTCTGTGGAGATGATCGCCAAGGGTTGGTTGGAGAAGAAAGAGCTGTTCGAAAACCAGCTTGCGGAGATGAGTATGGCCGAGGTGGAGGAGCTGGATCAGGACGATGAGCAGGGCTGCCTGGCCATGACCTACTCCGGATCTCTGCTGAACATCGGCCCGGTTATCGAGGGAGGACGAACAGTCCAGTACGCCAGCATCGGCCTGCGCCAGGACGTGCCGGAGACGGCCAGCAAGGAGGACTCGCAGCTTTCCAGCGACGTGCAGGTGGGAGAACCGGTTCGTTTCTCTCCCGGTCCTATCCAGAGCTCCTCTCCGATCTTCAAGATCGCCGTGACTACGGGGGATCTGGAGCCGGAAGAGCAGGAAGAGCAAATCACCAAGGCGACCATGATTCTGGCAGAAGGATTCGTCGAGGTGAACAGAGACCTGGATTTGGAGTAAACTCAAACTGGTAATCGACGATCTGAAGCGGATCTACAAGCGCGACACACCTCCGGAGCCCGAGGAGCTTCTGGAAGAAACCCTGGCGACTATCGAGGTACTGGACAACGAGCCGGAGGAGATTCGTCCACGCGACAGGGACGATCGCCCCGGCGGCCTGCTGTATCTGGATCCGGATATAACAACCGTAGTGGTGCCGGATCTGCACGCCCGCATGGAGCTCGTCCTGGCCGTGCTGGCCGAGAAGGACGAGCAGGATCTGTCGGCAGCGGATCGGTTGGCCGCAGGGCAGTTGCAGGTCCTGTTCCTGGGCGACGGTTTCCATGCCGAAGGCAGAGCAGTGGCCCGCTGGCAGGCGGCTTTGGAGGAGTTCAAGGGGGGATACCGGAAGCACGGCAACATGGATGCGGAGATGAGGGAGAGCCTCGGGGTGATGGAGATGGTGATGACCCTCAAACGCTATTTCCCCGATCACCTCCACTTCCTCAAAGGCAATCACGAGAACATCGCCAATGAGCAGGGTGAAGGCAACTACCCCTTTCTCAAGTTCGCCAATGAAGGCCTGATGGTCCGCATCTACATGGAACACTTCTACGGGGAGGAGATCCTCAAGGTCTACGCCCAGTTGGAGAAGAGCTTCCCCCTCCTGGCAGTGGGCGGCAACTTCCTGGCCTCCCACGCCGAGCCGGCCTGGTTCATACCGAAGCAGGAGGTCCTCGAATACCGCCGCCAGCCCCAGGTGGTATACGGCCTGACCTGGACCGACAACGAAGAGGCGGAGCCCGGGAGCGTAGAGCAGATGCTGGAACACTACCTGGGGGCGGAGGCGGCCGCAACCGCCTTCCACTTGGGCGGCCACCGCCCGGTGCGGGGCAGCTACAACCTCCGCTCCGACGGACGCTACGTGCAGATCCACGATCCGGACCGCTACGTCGTGGCCGTGCTTCCGGCGGGAAGAGGGATCGATCTGGACCGGGATATCCGGGAATTGGACAGGGAGGCATATCGGGAACTGATCGATGAATAAAAAACCAGCCAAGCCGGTCAGCACGAACCGAAAAGTCGGCAAGTATATCATAATCTCGAAGATCGCACAGGGCGGCATGGGGGCGGTCTACAAGGCCAAGCACCCCACCCTCAAGCGTTACGTGCTGCTCAAGAAGCTCACCCTGCGGGGCGGCCCCCAGTTCATCGAACGATTTCGGCGGGAAGCCCGGATCATGATGGATTTCAAGCACGATCACATCGTGCAGGTCTACGACCACTTCAAGGAGGGTTCATCCTACTACATCGCCGAGGAGTTCGTGGACGGAGTGTCCCTGGAGCAGCTGATCAAGCGGGAGCGCTACCTCTCCAACGAAGCCGCCGCCCTGATCTTCTACGAGGTGTGCAAAGGGCTGCAGTACGCCCACGAAAAAGGGGTGATTCACAGGGACATGAAGCCCGGCAACATCCTCATCTCCAACCAGGGGGAGGTCAAACTCGTCGATTTCGGCATCGCCACCTCCCTGGAGCACAGCGAGGAGGGCTTGACCCGGGACGGGATGACCCTGGGCACACCCTCCTACATCCCGCCGGAGCAGATCGACAATGCCAAGACCGTGGATCGGAGGGCCGACATCTACTCCCTTGGGGTGGTGCTCTACGAGATGCTCACCGGCAAGACTCCTTTTCCCGGAAGCTTCACCGCGGAAACCATCGCCCTGATCCACAAGGGCAGGTACACGCCGCCCAAGCGCGTCAATCCCAAGGTAGCACCAGCCCTGGCCAAGATCATCGCCAAGTCCATGAAGCCGAACCGGCGCCGCCGCTTCCAGGACCTGCGGCAGGTAATCCGCCGCCTGGAGCGGAGGATCAAGCGCCGCGACCCCGCTACGGTCAGGAGAGCGCTCCGGCGGGTGATCCAGGGCAGAGAGATCGGGGACATCTACCGGCCCAGACGAAGCTGGGTGTTCTGGTTGTTCATCGGACTGTTCCTGTCCGCGTTGCTGGCCGCAGGCGGGTACTACGTGTACCTGAAAGGATATCACTACGAAATCATCAGACCCGATCAGTACGGATCCCTCGTTGTTTCGGCCAGGATACCCGCTTCCTACAAGGACCCGAAGGATATCTATATCGCCTCGGTGCTGTACCGGGAAACAGAGGGGGAGCTGATCCGCATCGAGGATCCGGATTTCCGCTTCCGGGTCCGGCAGGGCGCCGAGCAGGAGGAAAGCTACCTCCTCGAGTCCGAGCGGCTGTACCTGGAAACGGGCCGCTACCGGATCAAGGTGAACCTTGAAGGCCAGCTGCATTGGGAATCCTTCTTCCTCGGTTCCCGCACGTTTCAGAAACAACACCTCGACACCTCTGCGGGCAGGCGTCTGGAGATCCAGCTGGAACAAACACCACCCCTGCCTCTGGAGGTCCGGTACAGAGCAACCGACATCCGCAGCGGGGAAGATCTGACAGGAACGACCGGTTTTTTCGTCTTCCTCAACAACCGCTGGGTCCGTTGGAATCGAAGGATTGCCGCAACGTTGACAACCGGAACGAGCTACCGCTTCAGAGTCGACCATGAGGGCTACTACTCCCAGAGCTTCAATCTGCTGATCAAACCCTACCAGCCGCTCCTGCAGCTCGACGCTCAGCTGATCCCCTACCCCGGCACGCTGGCGATCGAATCGAACGCTGAAGGGTTGAAGGTCCTGCTGGATGATTCCCCCTTCTACCTGAGCGCGGGCAAGGAGCGGGTGTACGGCGCCCTGGAGCCGCTGGAAGCTGGAAGCCGGGAGCTGGTTCTCGATCCCGGGGAGTACCAGCTGACCATTAAAAAGGATGAGCAGCTGTCCCGCAGCGTTCAGGTTACGGTGCTTGCGGGGCAGACGGTGCGGGTGAAGGTCCGTTATGATAGAGGCGAGAAGACCCTAGAGGTCACCGGCGAATAGAACGGAATACAACGTAAGCGATAACGGGAGGTGCCTATGAGCACGGGATTGCGACGAGTAATCTTGCTGTGTCTTGGAATACTGGGCGGAGTAGCGGCCTGGCCCTTGACCGAGCTGATCGTGAGGGCGCAGGGACGTTTTCCCTCGTATCTGCTGTTCGTGGCCGCCCTGGGCGGAGCGGTGGGACTGCTGATGGGCGCCTTCTTCGGATCTGCGGCGGGGATCTTCGCCCGGGTCGGATCCAGGATCCTGGCCGGCATGATCGTCGGAGCGATCGTAGGCCTGATCGGGGGAGTCATCGGGCTCCTTATCGGGCAGGCAGTGCTTTTTCTGCTCGGCGGATTGTTTCTGGATTCCTACCGCAGCTTCCAGACGGTGGGACTGCCCATCGCCCGGGCCGTGGGTTGGGCTTTTCTCGGCATCTTCGTCGGTGCCGCCGAGGGTTTCAGGGCGGCTTCCGGTAAAAAGATCGGGATCGGCCTGATCGGCGGATTGATCGGAGGCCTGATCGGCGGGGCGGCTCTGGAGTACTCTCGCCTGTACCTGCCCCCCTCCCTTCCCTCCCGACTGATCGGCCTGGTCGTACTGGGGCTGGCCATCGCCCTGTTCTACGGCATCATCGAGCGCAGCATGGCCTTCGGAACCCTGAGGGTGCTAAACGGCCGCCTGAAGGGAAAGGAGTTCATCCTCAACGAGGGGCGGATACGCATCGGCCGGGCCAGACGGAACCAGATCACCCTGGAACCTTACGACAATCTGGCGGATCGTCAGGTTCAGATCCGCTTCCGCAGGGGCGAGGCCCTGCTGACAAACCTGGAACCGAAGTTTCCCGTGCTGGTAAACGATCAGCCGGTCAAGGAGCATCGTCTCAAGTACGACGATGTCTTGAAGGTCGGCTCGGCCAAGCTGTTCTACAGTTACGATTAGAGGAGGCGATCGCGATGAAACCAAGATTCAACTCGGCACTGACAGCGGCCCTGGCAGCGGCGCTGCTCCTGATCGGCTCCACAACCCTCTTCGGCTACAACGTGCGTCTGTCCCAGATCGACCCCTCCCGCCTTCTGCTCACCCAAAACGTACGGCTCTACGTCAGCGTGACCGACGACCGCGGCGAGCCGGTGGAGGGACTCGGTGCTGAGAGTTTCACCATCTTCGAATCTCCCGACGGACAGGATTTCCGGAGGATCGAAGGCTTGAGCGAGTTCAAGCCCCGGGGTGCCTCGGCGGAGGGGATCACCTTTCTGCTGCTCATCGACAACTCGGGAAGCATGTACGACACCCCGGCCGGGCAGCCGACCGAGGATACGGGCCGCATGCGCATCACCCATGCCAAGAACGCGGTCCGCACCTTCCTAGGCAGCATGACCCAGCCCAAGGATACGGTCGGACTGGTGTCCTACAACACCTCCTACACCCTGCTGGCCCCGCCTTCCGGCGACAAGGCCCAGGTGGCGGGCTTCCTGGAGGGGATCGAGCGGCCGGATTCAGAGCAGGCCTATACCGAGCTGTACGCAGCCCTGACCCTGGCGGTGGAGGATTTTACCGGGTTCGGCGGCCGCAAAGCCGTCGTGATCCTCTCCGACGGGGAGAACTACCCCTATTTCGAGCATTCGGGTAAGACCCATCCGGAATTCGGGGAGAAGATCTATCGGTACACCGAGCCGATTCGAGCCTGCCAGGAAGCGGGGATCTCGGTGTACGCCGTGAATTTCGCCGCACAGCGGGATCCCAACCTGGAGGCCATCGCCGTTGAGACCGGTGGTACCGTGTTCGACGCCCGCAACCAGGAGGAGCTGGCCCGGGTCTATCAGCGCATCCACCAGCAGGTGGCCGGAGAATACCTGATCGGCTACCGGGCGACCATGACTCCGGCCGAAAGGAAGTACGTCCGGGTGCAGGTCCGCGAAAACGGCCAGTCTCAGCAGGCCACCCGCTTCTACTTCTCCAGCACCGTGTTCGGGCTTCCCCTCGAAAGGCTCAGTGCGCTGTTGGTCATACCCTTCGTGCTGGCTTTCGTGCTGCTCTGGCTGATCTCCCTGCTAAAGTTCGAGAAGAAGAGGGGACCGGCAACCCTGGAGGTGCTCAAGACCCGGGTGGGCCGGGCTCAAACCCGGGTGATGCCCTTGGGCACGGCCAAGACCGTGATCGGCGGCAGCCGCAATGCGGACCTGACGATCGTCGGCAATCCCAGTGTCAAGGAACAGCACGCCACGGTGATCTACGATTCCAAGAAAAAAGCCTACACGGTTGTGGGTTCGGGGGATCTGACTGTCAACAACCGGCCTGTCAAGACCAAGGTGCTCGAGCCGGGGGACGTGATCGACGTGGGGGGCGCCACCATCGTGTTCGACGACGGGGAGGTTTGAAGGCCGGCACCGCAGGTTCGCGGCTGCGCGGAATAACCGAAAAATAACCCGCCCATTGCGCTGCGTTGACCTTGGTGCCGGGTTAAAGAGGGTCATTATGATCCGTTTTGGAATTTGTACCTCTTAAACCCTCGGAAAAGTAGAAAAATTTAAAGCTTTCCGTTAAACATTCCATTAAATTTTCCGGTATCTGCTAAAGTGCACCGCCAACCAACAAGGCTATCCAGCAAATTTTAGCGTGCGACTTTTAATTTTACGAGATAGTTGAGGGTTCTGGCTGAGGATTCTGGTTTCGGTCTGTCGAACCCGCAAGCCGAGAACCTTTTCGGCTCCCACCAACGCGTCGGCACCCGGGTTGACCCCGTTCCGGCCTGCCTCTATATTTTGGGTAGCCGTACAAGGGGGATAACCATGATCCCGGCAGTGAACGTGGGGAACTCGAGCACAGCCTTCGGTACGGATCGATGAGGTGGAGCCCTGGCTCAACCTCGAAGCTCTTCGCGTGATATCAGAGAGGAATTTGCTTCGATGAACAGAAAAAAACGAGCGGTCGGGCGGGGCTCTGAAAGGCAACCCCGAATCCTCACCACCACGGTGGGCTCCTTTCCCTACCCGGCCTGGCTGGCTGCCATGCCCACCGAGCAGTCCCTGATGGACGCAACCCGGGTGGTCGTGGACATCCAGCGGCAGGCGGGCATCGACCTGCCCACCGACGGTGAATTGTACCGCTTCGACGTGAACCACCCCGAGACCAACGGGATGATCGAGTATTTCATCACCACGCTGGCCGGCGTGCGCAGCACGATCGGCCGCCTCGACACCCTCGAGTTCCAGCGCAAGCACGGGATGGGATTCCGCCGCAAGCCCGCCGGGGTGGTGGAAGGCTCTCTCGGGGAAGGATCACTGAACCTGCCTTCGGACTGCGAGCGTTCCGTGTCGGTAGCCGGCAGCAACCTCAAGTTTACGGTTACCAGCCCCTACATGCTGGCACGAACCCTGTTGGACCATCACTACGGCGACTTCGAAGCCCTGCTAATGGACCTGGCCGAAGTGCTGGCCGCTCAGGCCGAGGAGCTGAATTGCGCCTGCGTGCAGGTGGACGAGGCCAACCTGCCCGGCAATCCCGAGGACGGACCTCTTGCCGCCCGGGCCATCAACCGGATCCTCGATGCTGTCGGGAGGGGAGCCGGGTCGGATGGCAGTGGCGGTGGGTTGAGGGGCGGCTCCTCGTCCGGCGGCCGTCCGCTGCGGGCGGTGCACCTCTGCTTCGGCAACTACGGAGGCCAGACCATTCAGAAGGGCACCTGGAAAGCCCTGATCGCCTTCTTGAACGAGCTGCACGTGGATCACCTGGTTCTGGAGCTGGCCCGCCGACCCGGCAGCGATCTGGAGGCGCTCAAACAGGTCCGTCCGGAGATCAGCCTGGGTCTGGGGGTCATCGACATCAAGGTCAACGTCGTGGAGAGCCCCGATGAGGTGGCCCGACGTATCGAGAAGGCTGAAGAATCCCTGGGAGAAGGCCGGGTCGGCTGGGTGCACCCGGACTGCGGGTTCTGGATGCTGCACCGTTCCGTGGCGGAGCGCAAGATCGCAGCTTTGGTACAAGGTCGGGATCTGTACCTGGGGTCTTGACGCCAACTGAGAAGTACTTATTTTTCTCCCATCCTGATCTATAATTCCGGTGATTATATTGACCAGGGTTGATTTGCCTGCCCCGTTCTCTCCAACCAGGGCGTGGATCTCTCCCTTTCAGATCCAATTCCGATAGTCGTTTACCAGCAGATGCAGTGGCTTCTCATCCTCTTCGATCCGGGGAAAGCGTCCGGAAGCCTCGAGAAAACGATTGTCCGCCGTGTCGTCATTCACCGCACTCACTTCTCCGACCAGGACCTTTCCCCGTCCCTTCTGCCCATAGAAGCGATGATACATATAGGGTTCCAGACAGACACTCTCGCCCGGTGTCAATATCACTTTGCCCCCCGGATCGAGGGTTTGTTTGACGCCGTCGACGCGCACGACCACCGGCTCCTGAGACAACGTTTCGGACTCGTCGGAGGCGTAGAGCTCGATCACCAGGTTTCCACCCCCGCGGTTGATAATGTCTTCCATCTTGTGCCAGTGAAAGTGATACGGCGTTTCCTGCTCCTCCCGAACCACCATGATCTTTTCCGCGTAGCCTTTGCTGTTTTCAGGATCCCTGAAATCGCCGTTGCGCAGGGTGAACAGAATCAGCCCCTTGTTTTCGAAATCACCGCTGCCGAAATCCGTCAGATCCCAACCGAGCATCGTATCGACGATTTCCTCTACGGTGTCGGGTTTGCCCTGCCAGTCCTCCGGTTTCCAATAGGCCCAGGGGGGCAGTTTGAATCCCATCGCATCGAAGAACTCAATGGAGTCCCGAATCAGTGCATTGATCTCACTTCTCTTCACGCTACAACCGCTCCTATTTCGATTGTACTATGTCCGATTAAATGTTGCCAGTTCGCTGTCCAGATTGCGGATCACCAGGTCCTTGTCCGCCGTGTCTTGTTCGAAGCCCATCCGCACCAGACTGGCCACCACATAATCCAGATCCGGCCAGGACTCACCATTTTCCTGGATGATCGGCACCATCTGCATTATGAAGTCCCCGTGGATGGGAAACAGCAGCTCCTGACTCAAAGCGTGCTGCTATCTGTTCCTGGGATGCCCCGAAAATACCGATTGAATTTATTATATATACAGCTGAGATTTGAAACCCTACGTTCAGTACTCTCTGAAGTGCTTCGGTCCGGACAGATTGATGTGGTGGGTTGTGTCCAAGAAGCCCTTCAGGGCAGCACCTGAAATCCCTCTTTGGCAGCCGCCTCCCGCAGACGAAGGTCACTGCAGATGAACGGGAGGGTCTGTGGATTTTCCTCAGAGGCGATCAGGGCGGCGGCCAACTGCAGAGCATCAGCGGCGCGCATGGGATGTACGCGCAGCAGGCGTATCGCCCGCTGACGAAGCTTGTTCGTAGGCTGGATCTCGATCCACGAAGCGGCGAGGGTATTGAAACGCTTTAAAAGCTGATCAAAATCGATCTGCTCGATCAATCCTTCCCGCAGCAATCGATTGAACGCCGAGGCACATTCAACCTGACTACCCCACCAGGCAACTACACGCGGGTCTTCACCCAGCAGAGACAGATGAAACTTCGTGTCATCCTGCTCGATAAACAGAGGTATGAGCGTCGATGAATCCCAGAATTTCATCGCTCCTCCCGTTCCTCGATCAAGAACTGAACGGCGTTCGCTCCATCCGGAAGTCGGGGCCTCTTCCAAGCCAGGAATTCCTCGAGATCCAGTGTGTGCCTGGGTGTGCTCGCCAAACCCTGACGCACCAAACGGGCTACCCTGTCGTTGTTCGTATCACTGTCTGCAGCAATTGGTTCCAGTCTGGCAACCGGTTTGTCCCGATCCAGGATCAGGATCGTCGTACCGCTTTTCACCTCATCGAGGAGCCGGGAGAGGTTGTTTTTTGTTTCGGTTATACTGGCTTTTTTCATAGAGCTAGATTAGTCTATTTTAAAAGACTTTTCAAGCTATTTCTTGTCCAGGCCGCGGTCAGCGTACCGCCTGGGAATAATCCTGAAGGGTCATACGGATGCTCGCCTCGATCAGCTCATCCGGATCGGCCGTCAGCCGACCTTCCCGGATTTCACGATAGTGGCGGGGCAGGTACAGGCTGATCAACGTCAGGGGTATGTCCACTTGCTTAAGATTCTTGATCAGGAAAGCAACCGCATCCTTGACCATCGGCACCTGCCAGTAGTAGCGGCTGCGGTCCGAAAGGCTGTACTTCAGGGCCAGGTACACGTCCTGCGGGCTGCCGCCGTAGTAGCTGCGCCAGTGACCCGGATTGTCCCGCATGGCCTTGTCCAGAAACATCCCCAGCTGGGACAACCGGGCCTTGTAGGTCCAGCCGAAGATTTCCTTCTCTATGCACTCCAGGGCGAACAGGCACTCCCGCAGGGCGAAGGTCAAAGCCGGTCCCACCTTGAGTACGGCCACCCCGTCCTCTACCAGCTGCCGCAGGAGCCCGGGGCGCTGATAGTCGGTGGAGTGCCCCTCCAGGACCAGATCGGGATGCCGTCGAGCAGCGGCGATCAAGCCCTCGGCCTTGGTGCGGTCATATTCAACCACGACGTGATCCCCGAACTCCACCCCGGGCTGGACGACCACGGCGATGACCCGTTTCCAGGCATCCTCCAAGCCGGCGTCCGCGAACGCTCGATGGCAGGCGGCTATGGTCCGCTCATAATCATCGACGCGAGTAATCTGCACGTCCTCCTGTTCAGCCTGGATACCGCCCGGCGGCGGGACGTCTGTTCCGATGACGTACATAGGCGGTGAAGCGGCGCCCGTGCCGCCGGCCCGGCTCGATTCCCGGAATGCCGCTTCGGCCGCCGCTGCCATTTCGGCTTGCCGGCGAGCAACCAGAGGCGGATCCAGACCGCCGAATTTGTCTACAGGATCTCCGCTCAGAGGCATGCTGGCGTCGAGGTGGATCTTTGTGTAGCCGGCTCTCACACAGTCGGCGATCAGTTCGCGGGCTTTCCGCATGGCCTGCTCGGCAGGCTCGCCTCGCCACGGATAGGGTCCCAGATGGTCGCCGCCGAAGATGATCCTCCCCCTGGAAAAAGCGCTTCGATCCGCCAGGGAGAACAGGAAATCCCGGAACTCAGCCGGTATCATGCCGGTGTAGCCGCCGAACTGGTTGACCTGGTTTACCGTGGATTCGATGAGCAGGGGAAGAT
>Ga0315548_1001008_pt1 | contig 24642 bp, 22 predicted proteins | sample SalMarSW160110MG_2_FD_202540 | JGI IMG/M metagenome (GOLD analysis project Ga0315548, IMG submission 202540) | Salt marsh sediment microbial communities from the Plum Island Ecosystem LTER, Massachusetts, United States - Salt Marsh Sediment SW1601-110 ...
GGTATTGCCTGGTTAAGTCAAATACCGGAACCTTCATTTCTCGTATTCTTTCCTATGTTCTTTAAACCATTCTACGGATTTTTTCAGGCCTTGCTCAAAATCAACTTTTATCTTCAGTTTTAATAGTCTCTGGGCCTTGGAAATATCGGCTAAGGTTCGCTGGACATCCCCGGGCCTGGGAGGGGTAAATTCGGGCTTTAGCTCTTTGCCTATTACTTTATTCAAATACTCCACTAAAGCCAGGACTGTGTGAGCACTGCCGCAGGCAACATTAAACGCTTCTCCGGATACCCCGGGAGCAGCAGCCGCCAAGATATTCGCCTCAACCACATTATCAATGTAGGTAAAATCGCGTGATTGTTTGCCGTCTCCGTGAATAGGCGGGGATTGGCTATTGAGCATACTAATAATAAACCTGGGCACCACTACCGCATATTCGCTCTCCAGGCTCTGCCTGGGGCCAAAGACGTTAAAATAGCGCAAGGATACAGTTTCTAAGCCGTAGGTCTTGCTAAAGACATGGCAATAATGTTCGCCTGCTATTTTAGAGGACGCATAAGGAGAAATAGGCGCGGGCAAATGGCTTTCTTTCTCAGGAAATAGTGTTGTCTCTCCATATATTGAACTGGAAGAGGCAAAGACCACACGCTTTACCCTGGCTTCTTTTGCGGCAAGAAGTACATTTAAAGTCCCCTCTACGTTAACCTGATTAAACGAAACAGGGTCGTCTACCGACTTGGGAACAGAACGCAGGGCTGCCTGATGTAATATATAATCAACCCCCGGGGTTACCTTTTTTAAAAAGGGAAGGTCTCTAATGTCTCCTTCGATTAGTTCTATTTTATCTAAAACAGAAGAAAGGTTTTCCCTTTTGCCCGAGACAAAGTTGTCAATAACCTTAACTGTCTCGCCTTTTGCTATTAAGGCATCAACAATATTGGAACCGATAAATCCCGCTCCACCGGTAACTAAATATAAACTCATAGCTTAATTAGTTTATCCTTTTTACCCTTAATAGTTTTGAAGGCATTACGCGTATCTACTATTAAAGAAGAGTGTTTTAAGACAAATTCATAATCTACATTGGAATGGGCCGTTAAAATAACCGCACAATCCTTATCCCTAAAATTTGCAGCGCTAAATCGCACGCTCTTTAAATCTATGCTGTCTATTTTCAGATAAGGCAGGTAAGGGTCATAATATGAAACCTGCGCCTTTGCCTTCTGAAGGATGCTGATAACCTCTATAGCGGGGGATTCTCTTAAGTCCTTGACGTCCTTTTTGTAAGCTGCCCCAAGGATTAGAACCTTGCTTCCCTTTAACGGCTTTTTGTGCTGATTGAGGGCTCGCGTTATCCTTTCCACTACATAGTGGGGCATCTGGGAGTTAATATAGGAAGCCAGCTCAATAAAACGAGCCTTAAAACCATGGCCATTCGCCTTCCAGGAAAGATAAATGGGGTCTATTCCTATGCAATGCCCGCCTACACCCGGCCCGGGATAAAAAGGCATATAGCCATAGGGTTTGGTCTTGGCGACCTCAATAACCTCCCAAATGTCAATACCTAGTTTATCGCAGAGCAGCATCAGCTCATTTACCAGGCCGATATTCACAACCCTAAAGGTATTTTCCAGGAGTTTAGCCATCTCCGCTACTTTAGCCGACGAGGCAGAAACAACCTTCCTGATTACCTGAGAGTATAAGACCTTTGCCATCCTGGTCGATTTAGGCGAAATACCTCCAATTACCTTGGGGGTGTTTTCTGTCTTATACCGTGGATTGGCCGGGTCAATCCTCTCTGGCGAAAAGGCCAGATAAAAATCTCTACCCTCTTTAAAACCTGTAGATTCCAAGAGAGGCAGAATAATCTCCTCTGTTGTTCCCGGATAAGTCGTACTCTCTAACACTATAATCTGGCCTTTTTTCATAAATCTCTTGATATTTTCTACAGCAGAAACAATATATGAGAGATCGGGTTCTTTTTTCTCTTTTAAAGGTGTGGGTACGCAAATGATAATCGCATCAAGCTTCTTGACTGCGCTGAAGTTATCCGTAACTTGTAATCCTTTTTTTGAAGTTACCTCTTTTAATTGCCGGCCGGCGACATCTAAAATGTAAGATTGCCCTGTTTTTGCTTTTTTAACTCTATCCTTATCTATATCAATACCAAATACCTTAAAACCTTTTTGAGCAAATAATACGGCAAGAGGCAAGCCTACATATCCCAGGCCGATTACGCCTATTTTAGCCTTTTTATTTATAACTTTATCTATTAATATCTTTTGGCTCATTGTAATAAGTACCCTTTTAAAGCATCTTTCCAGTGAGGCAATTTGTCGTCGGACAATTCCTGATAGCGCTTATTGTCCAATACCGACATCTTTGGCCGCCTTGCAGGACTACGATATCGTTCTGAACTTATCCTTACAATATTTGTTTCTAATTTTGCAATTTCTTTTATTGCACAAGCAAATTCGTACCATGAACAACTACCAGAATTGGTGACATGAAAAATTCCCTTTGGCCTCTTAGCTAAATCTAATAATTCGCCAATTGCTCCTGCTAAACCCCTTGTATAGGTAGGCGAACCAACTTGGTCATCTACAACACTTATCTCTTTTTCGCTTTTTGCCTTTTCTAACAAAGAATCTACGAAGTTTCTTCCGCCTCTGCCAAATAACCAGCTGGACCTGACAATAAGAGAATTTTTTGAGATAGACTGGAGGTATTTTTCTCCTTCCAGCTTTGACTTGCCGTAGGCGTTGATTGGATTGGGCCTATCCGACTCTGTATATGCCGATTTTTTTTCTCCGTCAAAGACAAAATCGGTGCTGATATAGATTAATAGGCAGCCGGATTCTTTGCAGGCCTGCGCTACATTCTTTGTGCCTTGAGCGTTCACCCGCATTGCCTGGTCGGGATTTTCTTCACTTCCGTCAACATCAGTATAAGCAGCTGCGTGAATTACCAGATCTGGCTTGATTGAAACAACTTCACTGACGGTCTTTTCTTTTTTGGTAATATCGCACTCGATATCTGTAGTCTGTGCTCTGTTAATATCCAATCCCACAATTTCATGCTTCTCGGCCAGTTCCTCGCAAAGTGCCCTTCCCAACATCCCATTTGACCCGGTAATTAAAATCTTCATTTAAGCGGCTGCCACCAGTGTTGATTATCACGGTACCACTCTACTGTTTCTTTCAGCGTTTGCTGGAAATTATGGGCCGGCCTCCAGCCCAATTTGTTTATCTTGTTATTATCAAGGGCATAACGCCTATCATGCCCTGGACGATCTGTAACAAACTTGATTAAATCTTCCGATTTAGTTAACGTCTTTAAGATTAATTTAGCTAAATCCATGTTCTCCATTTCAGCATTTCCGGCTATATTATAAATCTCGCCAACTTTTCCATTATGGATAATAAAATCTATTGCTTCACAGTTATCCAACACATAAATCCAGTCCCGAATATTCCGGCCGTCGCCATAAACAGGGAGTTTCTTGCCTTCCAGGGCATTGGTAATAAAAAGCGGTATTACCTTCTCCGGATATTGGTAGGGCCCGAAATTATTGGTTGAACGCGTAATAACAACGGGTAAATTGTAAGTTGTATAGTAGGAATAGGTTAGAAGGTCTGCCGCGGCCTTGCTTGCCGAATAGGGGCTTGAGGGCTTGAGTAAATCTGTCTCTTTAAAAGACCCCTCTTCCCTGCTGCCATATACCTCATCAGTGCCAATCTGACAAAAAAGCCTAATCTTAGAGGCCTTTGCTGCCTCTAAAAGCACGTGTGTCCCGTAAACATTAGTACGCACAAACTCTGCCGCATCGCTAATCGAGCGGTCTACATGGCTTTCAGCGGCAAAGTTAACTATTGTATCGCAATCCCTAGCAACCTTTGCCACAATTTTAGCATCGCAGATATCACCTTTGACAAATTTATAATGGGGCTTGCCCTCTATGTCTTTTAGATTTTTTCCCCGCCCGGCATAAGTAAGCTTATCCAGATTAATTATTCTGTAATCAGGATATTTATTTAAGATATATCTAATAAAATTGGAGCCAATAAATCCGGCTCCGCCTGTAACCAGAATCTTCACGCCCTTTTCCTTTTATCTAAAACATAGTCTAAATACTTTTTATATTTTCTGCTTAATTTTAAGAGTCTATTATTATTTTTATAAACTTGTTCCAATAATTTTAACGAATCTTGAGTGGAATATCTCAATTTAAAAGCAGTGCGATTTTGGGATAACTTTTGTTGAGGTATGTTTAATCTTTTGCTAATAATTCTTTGTACTGCGTTTAAAAAGTTATACGAGCCACTGGTAAAACAGGTATTCAGCCGAATAAATTCATTATCCCCTCTATCAATATGTGGCCTATCATAATATACTGAGCCATCACCATCTAAATATCCTCTTAAAAAATCAAAAAAATATTTTTTAGGAATATTGGGAAACTTAACAACTTTACTTTTTCTGGGAATCAATCCGAGTTTTAACAAATCAAAATACACCTTTTTGCTATCGACTATACTATCGTAATTTGGTATTTTTCTATCAGCCCTCCGGTTTAGTAATATAGGATAATTCGATTTTATCACACACAAAATTTTTTTTAAGTGGTTTTTATCACAGGAAGAAATCTTTAATCTATAGCGAGTTTTCAAAAGACAACCATCCGCAAAAATATAACCCAGAATATACGCCATATTTGGCGACCACTTCTCAAAAAAGGAGGTATCCATATTATACTTATATCCCATTTATATTTTTCTTTTTTAGTAATTGTTCTCGAATGAGCGACGTAGCTCTAAATAAAGTTTCTGGTAACCCACAATCTGCCCACCAGCCATCTAAAATGTCGTAATAAAGCTGTTGGCGTTTCAGATAGGCCTTATTCACATCGGTTATTTCCAATTCTTTCCTATCCGAAGGCCTTAAAGTCTTAATGATATCAAAGACCCGGGCATCATACATATAAATTCCGGTAACGGCATAATTGCTCTTTGGTTTCTCCGGTTTCTCCTCTATAGAAAGAATCCGAGCGTCCTGAAATTCTACTACCCCAAAACGCTGGGGATCCTCCACTTCTTTAACCAAAATCCTTGCGCCTTGCTTCTGCGCCTTAAATCGCTCCACATATTCCTTAATCGGTTTCTCAACAATATTATCGCCCAGAATTACCACTATCTTTTGCCCCTCGGCAAAATCGCAAGCCAGGCCAAGCGCCTCGGCAATGCCGCCTTCGCCTTCCTGATAGGTATAATCTATGTGCTTAAGACCAAATTGATGGCCGTTACCCAAAAGGCGTAAAAATTCTCCGGCGTGGTTGCCGCCGGTAACAACAAGAATATCGCGAATACCTGCCTCCACCAATGTTTGAATGGGATAATATACCATCGGTTGATTAAAAACCGGCAACAGGTGCTTGTTGCTTATCTTAGTCAGGGGCCTTAGCCTTTTGCCCAAGCCGCCGGCCAAAACCACGCCTTTTAAATCAGTCATTTATTTTTTCCAGTCATAAGGGATGTCATTTTGATAAGCGTCAATCCTGTATTCGTCGGGGTTTTCGTGATTGAAGGCCCGAGTAACCGTATTTATCACTATCGCCTCTTTCTCGCCGATACATTTAAAGCCGTGATACACATTCGCCGGTATCTGCACAAGAAGCGGGTTCTCTAAGTCTATAATAAAGTCCTGGACCTCTTTGAAGGTCTTGGAGCCTTCTCTTGCGTCATAAAGCGCCAGTCTTATCCTGCCAAAGACACAGGTAAAGTTGTCTGTTTGTAATTTGTGGGCGTGCCAGGCCTTGACAACGCCCGGCTTGGCCGTAGTCATATAAACCTGGCCGAATTGCTGGAAGATTTCTTCGTCATTACGCAAAATCTCCATCAGCCGGCCGCGCTCATCAGGAATAACCTTCAGTTTCTTAACCTTAACGCCATCTATCATTAGCTTAACTCCTTCCAATCCCAAAATACTTAAATCCCATCTTCTTCATCTTGCCAGGCTCGTAGATATTGCGGCCATCAACAATTACCGGCTGTTTAAGCAGCCTTTTTATTTTCTTGAGGTCTATTTCCTTGAACTCATTCCATTCGGTAAGGACAACCAGACAATCGCTCCCTTTAGCTGTTTCATAAACATCCCGGCAAAATTTTACTTCCTTAAATATTTTATTTGCGGCTTCCATCGCCTGGGGGTCAAAGACACGAATTTTGGCTCCATCCAATTTTAATCTGCCGATAATATCAATAGACGGGGCAAAACGCAAATCATCCGTTCCCGGTTTAAAAGAAAGGCCCAATATCCCAATAGTCTTGCCTTTAATATTCCAGAGGGCATTTTCTATCTTCTTGACCGTTAATTCTTTCTGTTCTTCATTTATCTCTTTTACGGCCTTGAGCAATTGGAAATCGTACCCTTTTTTTTCGGCAATGCGAATAAAGGCCTCAACATCCTTAGGAAAGCAGAATCCTCCGTAGCCGCAACCGGCATCCAGGAATTTGGCGCCGATGCGTTTATCCAGGCCTACGCCTTTAGCTACCTTTGCTACATCCGCCCCTACTCTCTCGCAAATATTAGCAATGGCGTTAATGAAAGAGATTTTAGCCGCTAAGAATGAATTGGAGGCATGTTTGATCAGCTCTGCGCTTTTGATGTCTGTTACTATAATCGGTGCTTTTAAAGGGCGGTAAAGTTCTTTAAGGATACCTTCAGCCTTTTTATTCTCTACGCCCAATACAATCCTATCCGGACGCATAAAATCCTCAACCCCGGAGCCCTCTCTTAAGAATTCCGGATTGGAAGCAACGTCAAATTTTTTCTTGCCGCGGAGATTAACCTCAATAGTATGCTTCAGCCACCTGCCTGTTTCTACGGGGACAGTGCTCTTTTCCACTATCAACCGATAGGACGGCATATAATGGGCTATCTTCTGGGTTACTTTTTCAATATCGGTAAGGTCGGCTTCGCCGTTTTCTTTAGGAGGGGTGCCCACCGCAATAAAGATAACGCCGGATTTTTTGACCGCTTTTTCTAAGCTGGCAGTGAAAACCAACCTTTTTCCCTTAACATTTTTTACTACAAGCTCTTTTAATGCCGGCTCGTAAAAGGGCATAACGGACTTCTTCAGGCCCGCAATCCTGGGCCTGTTATTGTCCATGCAGACAACCTGGTTTCCCAGCTCGGCAAAACATGCAGCGCTAACTAAGCCTACATGCCCTGCCCCCACAACACAGATATTCACCCTATTTTCTCCTATCAAATTAAATAACTACAATGTGCCGTAATCCTGAGAGCCTTCTTTGGGAGCATGGTAGCTGCTGCCAAATTCCAAGGGCATCTCTGGAAAGGCCTTTAAGCGGAAGACAACATAAACACTTTCGCCCTCGCCCCGCGAAACCGTATAAAGAATTTCTGATGTCCAGCAATGCAAATCGCGTACTATCCTATATTCCTGTATCCTGGAATCATTAATCTTCTTACTGCTATAGGGATACCCCTTAAACATAAACCGCTGGTATATGCCTAATTTCCATAAAGGCGTAGGCTTCCAGGAAGCCTCAAACGTAGCCTCGCTATGGCTTTCATGCGCGTAGCGATAGCCGAGTCCGCACTTCCATCTGTCTTCTTTCGCGGCATAGATGTCAAAGTTAAGGGTCTGGAACCTATCGTCAATATGGTCGTAGGCGCTATCAAATTCCAAGGTCAGCCAGTTAAAGGGCGCAAATTCAAAGTCAAAATTAATGTCGGAGAATTTACTGCCTGAGGGCAAGCGGTAATCATAATTTGTGCTGATAGTTAAACGCGCCAGGTCTACGGACTGCAGATCCCCTGTCTCTGCGCCCTCACCGGCAGCCCCTCTTTTGGTCTGCAGTTTATTCTCTAAAGAAAGGGTGAACTGGTTAAGCCTGCTGATGCTGTCTATGCTATCAAATTGATAAAAGTTATCGGAAGCAATGGTCGGATTACGTATATAATCATAAGCTACTTTCGGCGTAATCACATGCCTTAGATTATTGATATCCAAACCCCATTTATTGGTGTGTACATTGAATACCCGATAGAATTTGGTTTCTACATCTACTCCTGTATAAAACGCACCACGCGGCAAATCGTCTTTGCCATTTTCGTCTTTGGTATAATAAGTTTCCCTAAAGCCTGCATAAGGAGTGATGTGCAGAAAGCCTAAACGAGAAATGCGTTTAATTTGGTTATAGCTGTCAAATCTTACGGTGTCTTCATCTTGGTTGTAGGGATACTCTTTTTTCCAGCTCAGATTAGCAAAAGAGTTTTCTGAACTCCAGTAATACCTTGAATGTTCTCCGCCTATTTTCAAGTTCGGTATGTCCAATTTTAATTCCGGCTGATATTCCAGCCTGGGAAAGACCTTATTGAATCTTCTCTGGCCCAAGAAACTAAGCGTATAGTTGGGTTGGCTCCTGATGATAGAAAGATAGGATTCAGGCGTAGGCTGACGCTGGTAGTCTTTGCGATAAAAATAATCCTTCAATATATCCGTATCGCTTACGCCCCAGTATTCAAACCTTAGGTCTGTATCTTTATCAATATCCCAGCTATGCCGGTTATGAATCATATATCTTTCCCGCTCGTGAGTGATGCGCTGCTTTGACCAGAGGCTCTTGCTTTCCAGGGTCCTCTCGTTCATATAATAAGTCTTTAGAAAACCATTACCATATCCTTCGCTCTGGTAATAGTTATCAAAACCGCTGGCAAAATCCTTTTTCTCGCGGTAATCTAAATGCATAATGCCTTTAAGATACTGGCTGAATTCATAACGCCAGGCAGTTAAGACATAATACCCCCAATCACTATCTTTACCGGGCAGGACAGTTACTTTAGGACGGTCCGGCTTTAGGGCATAGCTGTAATAAGGCAGGTAGAAAGCGGGGAAATCAAATATATAGACGATTACGTGGCGCATTACCACTTTATCGTCCAGGTAAATCTTGGCCGTCCTTGAATGAATCCGGTAGTGGGGATGGGCAAGGTCGCAGGTGGTCATATAGCCCTTATCCATGGTAATCTCTTTGGGGCCTTCTTTTAGCGCCCAGGGGGCCTTGCCGTATATGGCTTGGGAGGCAAACCCGGTTTTGTGGACGAGCCCTGTTTGTGTCCGGAAATTATACTCAACCTTATCACCGGTAAGAATGGAGTCTTCCTGATAGATAACAACGTCCCCTTCAGCCAGCCCTTTTTTTGTATCTAAGAAAACATCTATCTTATCGCAGGTTATCTTCACGTCCTCATAGAGGACTACTGCATTGCCGGAGGCCTTCAGCCTCTGTTCGCTCTCCAGAAACTCTACCGTATCTCCGTGGCAAACGATAGGCTCTTTTTCTTCCCCGGCATAAGCCGGAGAAAAAGAAAACAGGACTAGTAAAGCTAAAAAGAAACTGCCTCTAAATCTCAAAAGGCCTTCTCCTTGTCCGTTAGCCCCTGCCAATCCCGCAGGAATCTCTCTATGCCAATATCTGTTAAGGGGTGTTTGATCAGCTTTTCCAATACATTGAAAGGAATGGTGGCAATATCCGCGCCGAGCCTGGCTGCCTCCAAGACATGCAGGGGGTGGCGAATACTGGCAACAATAATCTCGGTCTTATAGCCATAATTGGCATAAATCTGCTTAATATCGCGCACAAGGCTTAAACCCTCGTGGCTTATATCATCAAGCCGGCCGATAAATGGACTGACAAAGGCTGCCCCGGCCTTGGCAGCCAGGAGCGCCTGTGTGGCAGAAAAACAAAGAGTTACATTGGTCTTTATCCTTTCATGCGCTAAAATTTTTACCGCCTTTAGTCCATCTTGCGTCAAGGGAATCTTGACCGCGATATTTTTACCGATTTTGGCCAGGCGCCTGGCCTGATCAACCATAGGGCCGGCCTCAAGGCTTATCACCTCTGCGCTGATTGGCCCATCTACGATTGTATGAATCTCCCTAATCAAATCTACAAAGTTCTTCTTCTCCCGCGCCACCAATGTGGGATTGGTGGTTACCCCATCGAGTATCCCCCAGCTTGCCACTTCCTTAATCTGCTCAATATTGGCTGTATCAATAAATATCTTCATAGAACCTATATTTTAACCTAAAACCTGCAGGATTTCAACCCTTAAAAAGACAAACCCTGTTGCGGCCTTCCTGCTTGGCGCGGTAAAGGGCCTGGTCGGCCCTATCGATTAATTCCTCGGGCCTATCCGAATCGCCGGGAAATCCCACTGCGCCGGCGCTTACCTGAACCTTTATAACCTCATCGTAGGCACGGAATTTATGCCGAGCCACACTTTGGCGAATCCTCTCGGCAGCCTGCCGGGCGCCCTCTTTGTCTGTATCCGGCAAAAGCACGGAAAATTCCTCTCCCCCGTATCTGGCCACTAAATCTATCTCGCGTACATTGGCATTGATTACTCCGGCTACATCCCTTAAGACCACATCTCCGGTCAAATGGCCAAAGCGGTCATTGCATTGCTTAAAATGGTCTATATCAATCATTAAAAAGCCTAAACGCAGATTGTGGCGAGCGCACCTCCGGGCCTCTTCCTTCAGGCGTTCCAGAAAATATCGGCGCATAAAAAGCCCGGTTAATCCGTCGGTAATGGCTAACTTCTGGATCTTTTGATATAAGCTTATCCTTCTAAACTCCAGAGAAAACTGATTTGCCAGAATGCTGAAATCCTCCAGGGCGCCGGCCGAAAGCCCTTCAACCCCTAAAGCCCCTAAGAGTTTGCCGTCGGAGACCAGGGCGGTTAAACAAAGGGAATTCTTTTCAACAAAAGCGGGCCTTTGCGCCTGCAGGCTTTCTTTTAGCAATTCTTTATCTTCCGCCTGGGGCTCCAGCTCATGCGCATGGGCCTGGTTATATTTTACTTCCAGCACTTTTTTTATCTCGAGAGGGCCTGCCTCTTCATCGATTAAAACCAAACGGGAGCGCTTAAAGCGAAAATGCTTCATCAGGCGCAGGCCCAGGATAATAAAGATTTGTTCAATTTTTAAAACCGCCGACATATCTCTGGTCATCCGGTACAGTTCCCAAATCTTAGAGACCTCCTCGCTTAGCTGGAAGTTGGAGTGCCTGACCAGGGAGCGCTGTTTAGAAAGCTCTTGATGCCTGGCTCTTGCGGTCTCTTTCTTATCTATTAAAGAATGCAGCCGGCGGCGGCAACTTAAATTAAAACGGCAGCAAAAAAGAGGCGTAAGGTTAAACACAGCAATAGTAATTAGAATATTTGTCAAAGACACTTGTTGACGGATAAAAAGCGCTGCCGCCAGGCTGCAAATAAGCGAGATTAGATAGGACAATCTAATCTCCGTGAAAAGACCGGCCAGTATAATAAGTATAATTGAAAAGTTTATCAGCTGCATATCCTGTTTTTTCCCTCGCGCTTTGCCCTATACAGCGCCTGGTCTGCCTTCTGGATAAGGCCCTCTCTGTCCTTTCCGTCTTCGGGAAATGAGGCAATCCCGCCTGAAATCCGTACCGCTGTAGGCTCACGGCGCAGGATAAACTGCCCCTTCTCTATATTCTCTCTAATCCGCTCGGCAACGCCGCGGGCCTGGTGCTTTTTGCTGTTCACCAAAAGTATGCCAAACTCTTCTCCGCCGTATCTGGCCACTATGTCTCCGGGGGCTGTATGTTTAGAGATTAGCTGGCTGACTTTTCTTAAGACGATATCGCCGGCAATATGCCCGTATCTATCGTTATAGCCCTTAAAACCGTCTATATCAATCATTAAAAAGGCAAACTGCGAATTTGCCCAAATGCCGCGGGAGATTTCCTGATCAAAGCGCTCCAGAAAATATCGGCGCACAAAAAGCCCGGTTAATCCATCGGTTATCGCCAGCTTTTGCGTCTCTTGATAAAGCAGCGTATTCTGGATGGCCACTGCGCCTAATCCTGAAACTATATCCAGGAGCCGCAGCTCATCCGCCCCATAGGCCTTCGCGGATACATTATCTAACCGCAGGATGCCCAACAATTTATTCTCCTGCACCAGAGGCACGGAAATCAAAGAACGCACACCTCGAAGATCCCTGGCAACGCTGTCTTGAATATTAAACCTGAAGTCTTTGCCGGTATCCTCCACCACAAGGGGGCTGCGCTGCTTGAAGACCCAATTATCAAATATATCCCCCTTCGCTAAAGCTTCGGAGGATAATCCTCCGTAGCCTTGGCGAAGGAGGATATCGCCTTTTTTAAGTTTTACCCCATAATCGGGGCCGGAGAGCTTTGTTCTTGAAAGGCGCAATTCCTGCTTCTCTTTATCCACTAAATAAAGCAGGCAGGCATTGGATTTGCCGATAATTCTAAAAGCCTCATCCGTAACCCGGGATAGAACTTCATCCAACGCGGACATCGAGCTTAAGGTTTCGCTCAAACCCTTTAAGGTAGTGTATCTCTGCAGTTTTTGCTTAAGGGCGAGGTGCTCCAGACGCGAATGTTCTAATTCAACCGTTAAAATATTCTCTTCTTCTTCGCTGTCCTCCAGTTCCACGTTGAGGCCTTGGCTCAGGCGGCTGAATCTTAAGCTATAGGCGTAAAGCAAGGCGGTAGTGGCTGCTAACAAAATGGCCGGCGAAATTGCAAATTCGGCTCTGCGCAGGCTGTGCACCAGGATTACCAAAAAACTCAAAATACCAAAGATTATCACTCCCTGCGCGCTAAAATAGACGACGCTTAAAATAATAACGAAGTTTAAGGAAAGAAGAAGGCTGGAGGTTAAAGAGACAGACCAATCAAATGGCCGGAGGATAAGAAAACCGCTAACCGTAAACAGGATTATGGCTAGAAACCGCGGGAATAATCTCTTCACATCAGACGATAGTCCTTTAGCAAATAATCTTTTCCGTGTTCTTGTGAAAGAAATGGACCTTGCTCATATCAAAAACCAGAGTTAGGTCTTGATTTATTGCCGGTTTATCGTGTGCGCCCACCTTAGCGATGAAGGCATGCCTGCGGCTGGGGCTGATAAGGTGTAAATATACCTCTGAACCCAAGGGTTCGATAATCTCGCAGGTAGCTGTAATGCAGTTTTCCGGCGGGGCATCCTGGATAAACAGCTTATCGTAAATATCTTCCGGCCTGATGCCAAAACTAAGCTCCTGATTCTCGTAGGGGCTGATGGCCTCGTTCATCTTATCCACTAATTTTACCCGAAAGCTTCCTTCGTCAAAGAAGAATTCTCCGTAGAGCTTTCTGATTACCCCGGTCATGAAGTTCATCGGAGGCGAGCCGATAAAACCGGCGACAAACTTATTTGCGGGATAGTCATAGAGGCCGGTAGGGTCGGCAATCTGCTGGATTAGGCCGTCTTTCATTACCACGATGCGGTCGCCCATGGTCATCGCTTCTATCTGGTCATGCGTGACATAAATCATCGTCGCCTGCAAGCGCAGGTGCAGCTTGCTTATTTCCGTCCTCATCTGTACACGGAATGTTGCGTCCAGGTTGCTTAAGGGTTCGTCAAAAAGGAAGGCCATCGGTTTGCGCACAATAGCCCTGCCTACCGCCACTCTCTGCCTCTGGCCGCCGGAAAGCTCGCGCGGCTTTCTCTGAAGATACTGCTTAATCCCTAACATCGCAGATGTCTCAACTACCCTCTTTTTAATCTCAGACCCGGGGTACTTGCGCAGCTTTAAGCCAAAGGCCATATTTTCATATACGGTCATATGCGGATAAAGGGCATAATTCTGAAAGACCATGGCAATATCCCTGTCTTTTGCCGGGACATCGTTTACTTTTCTGTTGCCGATAAAGATATCTCCGCTTGTTGCCCTTTCCAGGCCGGCAATCATCCGAAGAGTGGTTGACTTTCCGCAGCCGGAAGGCCCAACCAGCACTAAAAACTCCTTGTTCTCCACTCCCAGGTTTACATCTTTGACTGCCACCACGTCCGGCGGAAAAGTCTTGGTTACATTGCTCAAACTAACCTCTGCCAACTTGCCCTCACTTTGTTAGATATTGCAAAAGTAACGCTATCCTGTCTTTTAAGTCCTTCCGGGCAACTATCATATCAATCAAGCCGTGCTCCAGCAGGAATTCCGAGCTCTGGAAACCCTCGGGAAGCCTCTGCTTGATGGTCTGCTCGATTACCCGCGGGCCGGTAAAGCCAATCAGGGCTTTGGGCTCGGCGATAATTATATCGCCCAAAGAAGCAAAACTGGCCATTACTCCCGCCATGGTGGGATTGGTAAGAATAGAAATAAACAAAAGCCCTTCCTGGCTGTGCCGGCAAAGGGCCGCAGAGGTCTTGGCCATCTGCATTAAAGAAAACATGCCTTCCTGCATCCTGGCTCCGCCGCCTGAGCCGGAAACGATAATCAAAGGGAGCCTTGACTTTGTGGCCAGTTCAATTGCCCGGGTCAGCTTTTCCCCTACCACTGACCCCATTGAACCCATCATGAACCGGGAGTCAGTTACTCCGAGAATCAATTCCCTTGCCTTGAGGCGGCCCCGACCCACTATACAGGCATCGGAAAGGCCTGTCCTCTTTTTCTCCTCCACAAGCTTTTGCTTGTAACTTTTGGGCCCCTGAAAATCAAGGAAGTCTATTGGAATTATCCCGGACTCGGTCTCCCGAAAACTCCCTTTATCCAAAAGCAGCTCCAGCCTCTCCTGGGCGCCTAAGGTAAAATGGTAACTGCATTTTCGGCAAACTTTCAGGTTTTCTTTTAAGGCCTTATTGTAAATAAGTTCCCCGCAATCGGGACACTTTGTCCAGAGCCCCCGGGGAATATCCTTCTTTTTAGCCAGGTTAACAAATGTATATTTGCCTTTTTTGAATAGCGCCATCGTCTTAACCCTTAAAACTTATTAATCACCAGGCCTGTGAGCAGTTTCGGATAAAAGTAAGTAGATTTATGCGGCATCTTCTCGCCCGCAGATGCTACTCTTTTAATCTGACTTACTCTAGCCGGCTTAAGGAAAAAAGTCGCCTGAAATTTACCTTCGCCAACTAATTTTATGGCTTCCTGGGCATCTTTGATATAATGGATATGTTTTCCGAAAGGTGCAACATTTAAGATAGCTTCAATTATACAACTATGCAGAATACTTATATCCGTTCCCTTTCTATCTTTTAATCTTAAACCGTAAAATGTGCTTTTCCCAAAATAGGCCCCCAACATACGTTCGGATTTAGTGCTGTACATATAAGAAAATAGTTTTTCGGATGTGGGGAATTTTTTGATTCCAAAGAATTTCTTTAATTTTCCCACGATTTCTTCCGGCTTAAAGGGGGTTTTAACCTTTACCACCCGATGGGTGGGTAAAATAGTTAAGCCCGAATCGCTGGTAGCTGCCAAATAAGTCATTACATAATTATAGTGGGTTTTGTAATTTAAGGCTGCTTCGTAGCGATGATGGCCGTCGGCAATAAAGACCTGCCGGCCCTTAAGCAGCCTCTTTATTGAGGCAATCTTGACCCTATCGCTCATCCGCCAAAGCTTGTGCAGGATATTATCTTTCTTAATAACGATGTAGGGACGGTGTTCTCTTTTATGCCGGGCCAGCAGCTTATTCACCTTTTTCTGCGGGTCGGCAAACATGGCGAAAATAGGGCTGGAGTTTGCACCCATAATTTTCAGGAGATTCAGGCGGTCCTGCACAGGTTCGGAAAAGGTATTCTCGTGGGGCAAAACAGTATTTTTGCCGAAATCCTCTAATTTTAAGAGGACAATAAATCCTGTACGCGTCTTTTTGAGGCCTTCATGAAGAAAGGTCTGGGTATAGATATAGATGCTTTGCTCTTTATCGCGCAGCAGAATATTCCCTCTTTGCCAATCTGTAAGGAATTTATTCGCTCTTGTGTACTGATTGTTTTTGCTGTTATCGCTGGAGTAGCGCCTGCCCAGGATAAGGCGAATTATATTGTAAGGGTGGCGCCTGTAGTAGGCCTCCTGCTGGCGGGGGCTAATCACATCGTAGGGTTCAGTAACCACGGATGCGATATCTTTTATCTTCTGCGGATTATAAAGGACGCCGCGGAAAGGGCGGATATCCGGCATTATTTAACCTCTTTGTTTGCGGGGCATTTTTTACACGTTTGAGTGCTGCCGGAAACAGGACAGGATGAGCCGTTATCTTTAGCCTCTTGCTTTTGCCTGTCTTTGTATTCTGCGCTGCGGTAATCGGTAGCATAAAAACCCGAGCCCTTAAAGATGAATCCAACGCCTGCACTAATCAGGCGCTGCACCGGGCCGCCGCACTCGGGGCATTTCTTTAGAGGCTGTTCCGTAATGTTTTGCGCAGCCTCAAACTTATGCGCGCATTTTTTACATTCGTATTCGTAGGTAGGCATCTCTATCCTCTACTGAAATAATTTCTTTAGCTTCTCTATAAAAGAACGGGAAATGGGATTGACGTTTTCGCCGCATTCTTTAGCAAAACCTTCCAGCAGTTTTTTCTGTCTAGCGTTTAATCCTGTGGGTGTCTCTATAGCAACCTTGACCAATTCATCTCCCCGGCCATACCCGTGCAGATCAGGCATACCTTTAGCCCTGATGCGAAATATCTTGCCGCTCTGCGTGCCGGCAGGCACCTTCATCCTCACCTTGCCGTTTAAGGTAGGTACCTCAATCTCTGCGCCCAGGGCCGCCTGGGCAAAACTTATCGGCACCCCGCAAACAAGGTCATTGCCGTGGCGCTCAAACATATCATCCTGTCTAACGTAGATATCTACATAAAGGTCACCCGGCCGGCCTCCTTTTGCACCTGCCTCTCCCTCGCCGCTAACGCGCAGCCTTAAACCCGTATCTACGCCCGCGGGTATGTTAACGTGAATCTTTCTCTCTATCTTTACCCGGCCTGAACCCCGGCATTTAATGCAGGGGGTTTGTATAATTTTGCCTTCGCCGTTGCAGCGTGCGCAGGTGCGCGAAATGGTAAAGAAACCTCCCATCGCCTGTACCTGTCCCGTGCCCCGGCATTCGGGGCAGGTGAGTTTTTTGCTTCCGGGCTTTGCCCCTTCTCCGCGGCAAACAGGGCAGGCCTCATGGCGCCTCAGGCGGACAACCTTCTTCACGCCCTTGGCTGCCTCTTGCAGGGTTATCTCTATTTCTGTGCCGATATGCGAACCGCGCCGGGGGCCGCGGCGGCCGCCGCCAAAAACATCAAAACCGGCATCGCCAAAGATCTGTCCGAAGATATCCCCGAGTCCGCCCATCCCTCCAAAAATATTGGAGAAATCCGCACCCCGGAAAATATCTTCAGTGGAGTAGCGGGAATCAATCCCGGCATGGCCGTACTGGTCATAGAGGCCTTTTTTCTGAGGGTCGCTTAAAACCGCGTAGGCCTCGGAAATTTCCTTGAATCTGCTCTCGGCCTCTTTGTGGTTCCCGGGATTTTTGTCCGGATGGTATTTAAGGGCAAGCCTGCGATAGGCTTTCTTAATCTGATCGCTTGAGGCCCCTTTCTCCAGGCCTAATATTTCGTAGTAATCAGGCTTAGACATCTATCTACTTTTTATCCTTATTTTTATCCTCGTCTTCTACGGTGTAATCGGCATCAACGATGTCTTCGCCTTTTCCGCCAGAGGCGGATCCGCCTTCGGCGGATTTCTTAGGCTCTTCTTTTTTCTGTGCTTGACCGGCTTGCGCTTTCTGCTTGGCCTGGACATCCTTATAAATCGCCTCGGCCAGTTTGTGCGAGGCCTTGGCCAGCTCTTCCGTTGCCGTCTTAATCTTAGCTATGTCTTTGCCCTTTAAGACCTCTTTTAGTTCGGCCAACTTCTTCTCAATCTTTTCTTTTTCGCTCTTTCCCACCTTTTCGCCAAAATCCTTCAGGGATTTTTCTGTGGAATAGGCCAAGGTATCGGCCTGGTTGCGCACCTCTACCTCTTCTTTTCTCTTTTTATCCTCTTCGGCATATTTTTCCGCCTGCTTAACCATATCATCAATCTCTTCCTTGGATAGTTTCTTGGGGGCGGTAATGCTGATGGACTGTTCTTTTCCCGTTCCCAGGTCTTTGGCATTGACGTGGACAATGCCGTTCCTATCAATATCAAAGGTTACCTCAATCTGAGGGATACCTCTGGGGGCAGCAGGTATGCCTATTAAGTCAAACCTGCCCAACTCCACATTATCATTGGCCATCTGCCGCTCACCCTGAAGGACGCGAATGGTTACCGCAGTCTGGTTATCCGCAGCGGTGGAGAAAATCTGGCTTTTTTTTGTCGGAATGGTGGTATTCCTCTCGATTAACTTTGTGCAAACCCCGCCTAATGTCTCAATACCCAAAGAAAGCGGAGTAACATCCAAAAGGGTTACCTCTTTGATGTCGCCTTTAATTATTCCAGATTGAATTGCCGCGCCCATGGCCACGCATTCCATCGGGTCAACGCCGCGCTCAATCTTTTTGCCTACATAGTCCTCAAGGAATTTCTGCACTATCGGCATCCGGGTCGGGCCGCCGACCATAATTACCCGGTCAATCTCCGCAGGAGAAAGCTTTGCATCTTTGATAGCGTCTTCCATAGGGCCGCGGCATTTCTCAATAATCGAACCGACCAGTTCTTCTAATTTCGCCCGCGTAATCGAAAGCGTAAGATGCTTTGGGCCCGATGCATCGGCTGTAATAAAGGGAAGGTTTACCTCTGTAGTCAAGGTGCTGGACAGCTCAATCTTGGCCTTCTCTGCCGCCTCTTTCAGCCTTTGCATTGCTATTTTGTCGTTCCTTAGATCTATCCCCGTATCCTTTTGAAATTCGGAGGCAATGTATTCCAGCAATGTGTTGTCCATATCCGTGCCGCCTAAGTGCGTATCTCCGCTGGTAGAACGGACCTCAAAGCCGGCCCCGCCTTCTTTATCATGCCACATCTCCATAACGGTTACATCCAGGGTGCCGCCGCCGAAATCAAAGACCATTATCTTCTGCTCTTTGCCGGCCTTATCCAGGCCGTAAGCCAAACAGGCAGCCGTAGGCTCATTGATAATCCGCAATACCTTCAAGCCCGCTATTTCCCCGGCGTCTTTAGTGGCGGTGCGCTGGTTGTCGTCAAAATAAGCCGGGCAGGTAATTACCGCCTCGGTTACCTGATCACCCAGATGGGCCTCGGCATCTTCTTTAACTTTCTGCAGGATAAAAGCCGATATTTGCTGGGGCGTAAATTCTTTATCTTGAACTTTAAATTTAAAATCCTCGCCCATCCTGCGCTTGGCGGCAGTAATCGTGCCTTCCGGATTGATTGTTGCCTGGCGTCTGGCCGGCTCGCCAACCAGGCGCTGGCCGTCTTTGGTAAAGGCAACATAAGAAGGAAAGGCCTTGCCGCCTCCGACTGTCGTGCCTTCGGCCGAGGGGATAATTGTGGGCTTCCCCCCTTCCATAACTGCTGCCGCAGAATTGGATGTCCCTAAGTCAATACCTATTACTCTTGCCATGTTATTTCCTCCGTTTTTTAGATACCTTCACTACGGCCGGGCGAATTAGCCTCTCTTCTAAAAGATAGCCCTTCTGCACCTCTTCTACGACCGTATTCTCCGGCTGTTCATCGCTCTCGATATGGGCAATAGCCTCCTGCTGGACAGGGTCAAAGGGTTTGCCCAAACACTCTATTTTTTTCACTCCGTTTTTTTCTAAAAGCTGGTGAATCTGCTTTAAAATCATCTCCACCCCCTGATGCAGGGACTTTAAATCGCTCATTTTGTTCGCCGACTCAAAGGCACGCTCGAAGTTGTCCAGGACATTAATCAGCTCGCGGATCAGGCCTTCGTTGGCAAATTTGAAAAACTGCTGCCTCTCTTTAATGCTGCGTTTCTTGAAATTCTCAAATTCCGCATGCAGCCTTAATAGCTTATCAAAATATTCCTGAGTTTTTTTTGCAGAGTCGGAAAGTTCCTGATATTCCCGGGCGCCAATCTTAACCTCCCCCGAAATTTTGCCCGGAGAGCCCGCTTTAACCTTCTCTTTTTTCTCGGCCATAGTTTTTTGTTTAAATCCTCTCGCCTAATGCCTGGGCCATATAGCTGACTGTAGAGATAACCTTTGGATAGGACATCCGGCGCGGCCCGATAATCCCCAATGCCCCCATATTTCTATCCTTAATCTTAAAATTGGCGATAACCAGGCTGCATTCCTGAATATCCTCGCAGGGGTTCTCTCTGCCGATGTGGACTTTAACCCCGTCGGGGTCTAAGTCATCTTTCATAATCTTAAGCAACGGTTCCTCCTCCTCAAAAGTCCTTAGGATTACCTGCAGTTTGCGGGTATTCTGGAACTCCGGCTGCTCAAGGATACAGCTTACCCTTTCGACATAAAACCTATCCCTGCCGAAAGAAGAAAAGGCTAAGGATGTATATCCGCTAAAGCCGGAAAGGATGCGCAAGGTGCCTGTTAGAAATTCATCCAGGGCCTCACTCTGCTGTGGATAGCGCTGTTCAATCAACTCCCTTTCCCCTGAAGTAAGCTCTTCCGGCTCCGATATAGAATCGATGTAATAGCGGTAACCCCTGTCTGTGGGAATTCTACCGGCTGAGGTATGTGGCTGCCAGATAAGGCCTAACTCATCCAACTCTGCCATTATATTGCGCACAGTAGCCGTGCTTAAGCGCAAACGCAGTCTCCGGGCGATAGCCTGTGAGCTGACAGGAACAGCCGTTTCAATATACGACTCCACAATCGCCTGCAGAATTTTCTTTCCTCTTATATTTAAAGCAGTTACGGCCATCTTGAATTTCCTTATTTAGCAGTCAAAGCCTTAGAGTGCTAAAGAAACATTTTAACACAATATTGCTGTTTGTCAAATATTTTTTTGTAAAAGATTTTTCAGCTTTGCCTTAATTTTTCGGGGGACGCGGGCGTGTAAATAGACCTTATCTTTCCGATATTCCTGTTTAAACACTTCGCCATTGCTGTAAATTAAGCCTACCAGATGCATTTGGGCTTGAGGAATAGATACCTCTATCTCGGCCATCAGGCTGTCTAACTGAAGGCTTAATCCATCCAGCAATTGTTTGATCTTTGTCCCTTTTAAGGCAGAAATAGCCACGCTATTTTTAAAATCTTTTAAATAACGCCTTAAGGCAAGTTCATCTTCAACCAAGTCTACCTTGTTCAAGGCTATAATCATCGGCTTATCCTGGGCATCCAGTTCTTTGAGGACCTGCTCAACCGCTTCATTCTGCTGATAAACTTGCGGGTGGCTGATATCCAGGACATGCAATAAAATATCCGCCTCTTTTACCTCCTCTAACGTTGCATGAAAGGCCTGGATAAGGCGGTGGGGAAGGCGGTGCAAGAAACCTACGGTATCGGAAAACAGGACCTTCTGCTTACTGGGCAAGGTAAACCTTCTGGCCACAGAATCCAGGGTGCTAAAAAGCCTGTTTTTAACGGCCTGCCGGGCGCCGGTTAAATAATTGACCAAGGTAGATTTACCCGCATTGGTATAGCCAATAACTGCAACCGTGGCCAGGGTATGCCTTTTTCTGTATTCTCGCAAAGAGCCTCTGCGCCGGCTTAAATTGCGCAGCTCCTGCCTTAACCTGCCCAGACGCTCTCTAATCCTTCTTCTATCCACCTCCAGCTTTTTCTCTCCCGGCCCGCGTGTCCCGATACCGCCGCCTAAACGCGAAAGGATAACCCCTTTGCCGGTTAAACGCGGCAGGAGATATCCAAGTTGGGCCAACTCCACCTGGATCTTTCCCTCTCTGCTCTTTGCCCGCTGGGCGAATATATCCAGGATTAACTGTGTGCGGTCGATGGTCTTGACCTCAACTACCTCCTCTAAGTTTCTTTGCTGGGTGCTGGTCAGTTCCGCGTTAAAAATTACCACATCTGCGCTTACTTCTTGGGCCAGATGGGCTATTTCCCAGGCCTTGCCCTTGCCGAGGAAATAGGTAGCATTGTGAATATTGCTATGGCAAGCCTCCTGGTGAACCACCTCTACCCCGCTTGATAAGGCAAGCTCTCTTAACTCCCTTGAGGCATCCTCTTGCCTCCAATTATCGCGGCCCGCTATCTTTACTGTAACCAGAAGGGCCTTTTCTTTTTTATCTCTGCCGGTTTCCCACATCGGGCAACTCTCTCAATATTTTTCTAGCTACGTCTTCGGCGCTATCTTTTGAACTGACCTCAATCCAGTTTATGCCTTTTTCTCTTCTAAACCAGGTCAGTTGGCGTTTGGCATAATGGCGCGTGTTCTTCTTCAGCAAATCCCGAGCCTCATCTTTAGAATATTCGCCTTTCAAAAATCCGCTAATCTCTTTATATCCCAAAAGGGGCTTGGCTGTCTTGGATACCCTTTGCCTGCTCAAGGTCTTTATCTCCGCCACCAGGCCCTTTTTAAACATCCGGTCTACTCTTTGCTCAATACGCTTATAAAGCTCATCCCTGTCCCTTTTAATGCCAAACAAACAGACCTCATATTTATCCCTAATGCCCTTTGCCTTCTTTTGTAATCTGGAAATAGGCTCAGCAGATGTTTGACAGACCTCAAGCGCGCGGATAATGCGCCTTGTGTCATTGGGATGGATTTTTTTGGCTGCTTGAGGATCCAGGCGGACTAATTTCTTATAAAGATCTGCGGTTCCGTATGTTCCGGCCTGCCGATAAAGTCTCTTGCGGATGAGCGCATTTTGCCCCGGGCCGGCAAACAAACCATCCAACAAGGCCCGCAGGTAAAGGCCGGTTCCGCCGACTAAAAGGGGTAGTTTTCCCCTTTTGTGGAGGTCATTTATAATCTTCCGGGCAGAGGTTCGGAAGCGCGCGGCATTATACTGTTGGGAAGGCCGAAGCATATCAATAAGATGGTGGGGAACCTGGTTTCTTTGGCTTTTTAAGGGCTTGGAAGTAGCTATCTCTATCCCTTTATAGACCTGCATAGAATCGCAGGAGATAATCTCGGCATTAATCTTTTTAGCCAGCTTCAGGGCAACTTCTGTCTTGCCTGAGGCCGTGGGCCCGATTAGACAAACAAGCGTTTTTTTCATCAACAAGTTATTGGCAGATTTTTGTGGGGTAGCCGCGGGTTTTTAGCCGCTGTTCTAAAGACCGCGCATCCTGCCTGCCGGCAAATTTACCCACCCGGACGCGATAGAGGTCCTCTCCTCTCAGCTTAGATATATAGGCCTGAAACCCCAGATTAATTAATTCACCGCGCAGTCTCCGGGCATTGGCCTCTTTGGCAAAGCATCCCACCTGCACCGAGAAAGAAGAACGGGAAAGCGCAGCCTTTGCCTGTTGGCAAAACTTACTCCCCGGATAACGCCGCAGGAGTTGATTAAGGTTCTTTTTGGCCTGGTCAAATTTACCCTCTTTGAGCAGGCAAATCCCCAGAAGATAATAGGCCTTGGCCTTTACCTTAGCGCGCGGGTTTCTGGCGATAATCCTCTCGCACTCTTTGGCAGCTTGAGAGTAGCTGTCTTTTAAAATCAGGGCTTCCGCATTTCTAAAAACCTTATTAGCGGCAAAGGCATTCCCGCTAAAGAGAAACAAAACACAAAGCATGACAAGAACTGCGCTGGTTATTTTTTGTAATTTTAAAAGCATGTTGTTTCTTTTCTGTTTTACCTTCAGGGGCACATCATCTTCTAACTCTGCGGCCTTTGTCTTGGGCCGGGGCGAATATTTAAAGATAAAGGCCTGGTCAAAGCGGATTTTTTGCATTGCCTGATAGGTCTTTTGAAAATCTGCCTCGGATTCCTGAGGAAAACCCACAATAATATCGGTAGTAATATTGCAACCGGGAATTATCTTGCGCAGGCATTCTATCAACCCTGAATAATCGCTAAAGCTATATCCTCTGTTCATTAATTTCAATATCTTATCGGAGCCTGATTGCAAGGGTAGATGCAAATGTTTGCAGAGCTTGGATAAATCGCGCATCGCAGAAAACAGTCTCTTAGAGGCATCCTTAGGATGGCTGGTCATAAAACGAATGCGCTCTATGCCCGCTACCCTGTTTAACTTCTCCAGAAGGCCGGTAAAGTCCGTTTTCCCTTTTAAATCCTGGCCATAAGAATTGACGTTTTGCCCCAGAAGGGTTATCTCACGACAACCCCGGCTAGCTAAATCCTTAACCTCATCGATTATATGCCGCAAGGGGCGACTGAGTTGCCTGCCGCGCACATAAGGGACGATGCAATAGGAACAGAAATTGTTGCAGCCATACATAATGGAGACATAGGCCTTAAGATTATCTGTCCTGAAGCTGCAATCTCTAAGCAAAGGCCTTTTTACTCTATCTACAGCCAACACCTGCGTATCTTTTTTAATCGCCTTTTTTATTAAATCGGGAATATCGTAAATATTCGCCGGCCCGCAGACGATGTTTAAACCCGGCAGTCTGCTAAATAAATCTTTTTTTAAGGCCTGCGCTGTGCAGCCCACAATCCCAAAAATCTTCTCTTTTTTACCCCGGGCCTTTAACAACATTCCCATATTGCTGATGGCCCGCTCCTCGGCATGTTTGCGTACCGAACAGGTATTAAATATAACTACATCGGCTTCTTTCGGAGACTCTGTCTCTAAATAACCCTCTTTTTGCAACATCCCCAGAATTATCTCCGAGTCGCGCACGTTCATTTGACAGCCAAATGTCCTGATGTAAACAGTTTGACATTTGGGGGTCATGCCGGATTCAGGCGAGGAAAATGTCGCACTGTTTTTTGGCGAGAGATTTTCCCGC
>Ga0315548_1001009_pt1 | contig 24619 bp, 16 predicted proteins | sample SalMarSW160110MG_2_FD_202540 | JGI IMG/M metagenome (GOLD analysis project Ga0315548, IMG submission 202540) | Salt marsh sediment microbial communities from the Plum Island Ecosystem LTER, Massachusetts, United States - Salt Marsh Sediment SW1601-110 ...
TATAAGCAACTCGTGGCTTGCCTATCCTTATGTCAACCCCCTTCTCCCGTCTTAGTTTGTGCTGCAATACTTCCAGATGTAATTCACCCATTCCGCTGATAATAGTTTGCCCAGTTTCACTATCTACATTAAATTTAAAAGTCGGATCTTCGCGTTTTAAGGCTACCAGTGCTTCTGCCAATTTAACCTTTTCGGCGGCAGTTCGAGGTTCTATAGACATATTGATAACTGTCTGGGGGAAAGTTATATTTGGCAAGCAGACAGGTTTTTTAGGATCGCAAATTGTATCCCCTGTTAGGGTCTGTTTTAAACCCACAACTGCGACAATATCACCGGCACTTGTTGATTCCAGGACTTTTCGTTCGTTGGCATGCATTTCAAATATTCTGGTAATATTCTCCCGCCGGTTGCGATTTGCATTAAGGACTCTGCTGCCGGACTTCAATATGCCCTGGTACATCCTAAGAAAATAGAGATCGCCGTGCGCATCGCTGGTAATCTTGAATGCAAGGGCCACCATGCTGCCATTGGGATCACATTTGATAGATACCTCTTTGTCGGTATCATTCGGTTTGTGTCCTATAAGAACGGGTTTATCCAATGGAGAAGGCAGATATGCCACAATACCATCGAGCAGTCTTTGCACACCAATGTATTTCAGTGCAGAGCCAACAAAAACCGGATGAAGTTTGTTTTGCAACGTTCCTTTTCTGATTGCTCTGGTAATCATTTCCATTTCGATTGTTTTATCGTGAACATAGGCGTCCATTAGTTCTTCATCGTACTCGGCTGCAAGTTCGATTGTATGGTTTCGATTTTGAAAGGCGGTTTCCCGTAATTCTTCCGGGATTTCAGTTTCTTCGAAAACCGCTCCCATCTTTTCAGTTTTATAAAAGACAGCCTTCATCTTAATCAGATCTATCACTCCTTTAAAACAATCCCCTGCGCCGATCGGGATTTGCATTAAAATCGGATTGGCAATGAGCTTGTCGCGCACACTATCAATGGTCATCTCGAAATCGGCGCCTATCTTGTCCATCTTGTTCACAAAACAAAGGCAGGGTAAGCTGTATTTTTGTCCCTGCCTCCAGACTGTTTCGCTTTGTGCCTGCACACCTTCACTGCCGTCAAATACAGCAACTGCACCATCCAGAACCCGCAGCGACCTCTCTACTTCAGCGGTAAAATCTATGTGTCCGGGCGTGTCGATAAGATTAATTTCTACGCTTTTCCAGGGACATTTCGTCGCGGCGGATGTGATGGTAATCCCTCTTTGTTGCTCTTCTTCCATGAAATCCATCACAGCAGTTCCGTTATGCACTTCCCCCATTTTGTACGTTTTACCTGTATAATACAGGATACGCTCGGTAACCGTTGTCTTGCCGGCATCGATATGTGCCATGATCCCGATATTACGTAATTTTGCCAAGGCGCCCATTTGTATCTCAATTTATATATAGCGGCCCGATAAAATAACGGACCACAAACAACAGATAAAAAAAATGCCACGGTCTTTTTACAATCTTACCGTGGCAGTAGTAAACGAAAATTATTACCAGGCAAAATGAGCAAAGGCTTTGTTCGCCTCTGCCATTCTGTGTACATTTTCCCGCATAGTCATTGCACCGCCCTGTTCGTTATATGCATCCGTCAGTTCGGTCGCTAAACGTTGACACATTGGTTTGCCCTTCTTGGACCTGGATGAAGACAATATCCATCTGAAAGCAAGCGATTGCTGGCGTTTCGCACTCACCTGCATCGGGACCTGATAACTGGCTCCGCCAACACGTTTGCTGCGAACTTCGATCAATGGTTTGACGTTGTTTATCGCTTTCTCAAATACCTCAAGGGCTTCAACATCTTTGACCTTTTGACCTATTAAATCCATAGTATCGTAAAAAATCTTCTGTGCAGTGCTTTTCTTGCCGTCCAGCATCAAACAGTTAATAAACTTAGAAACTAACTTGCTGTTAAAAACAGCATCATGTTTTAATTGTCGATTTGAAGCGGTAAATCTTCTCATATTTCAATTTCCGGCTCTAATATATAAGTTTTCATCATTTATATCGGTAAAGGATTAAATATTACTCTATTTAGCCTTTTTTACTCCGTATTTGCTTCTGCCTTGTTTTCGATTGGTCACACCGGCACAATCGAGGACCCCTCGAACAATATGGTATCGCACACCCGGAAGGTCTCTAACACGGCCTCCCCGAATAATAACGGTGCTGTGCTCCTGAAGATTGTGGTCAATACCAGGTATGTAAGATGTAACTTCCTTGCCGTTAGTCAACCTGACACGGGCTATCTTTCGTAAAGCGGAGTTCGGCTTCTTCGGCGTCTGAGTCCTTACAATAAGACACACGCCACGTTTCTGTGGTGACCCGCTAATATCGGATACTCGCTTATGACCCTTCGATTTAGCCCTTGGATGTCTAACTAACTGATTTATAGTAGGCATAATTTCACAAATTCCAAATTATTGTTAATAAGTACTACTCTGTTCATTAATAGATAAAACGGGGAGCTATTGTAGCATTAGCCATGCAAATTCCAACAAATTTTATGCCTCAATTGCAATTTTTTTTCTAAATAGGCAAAAAACCTGGACTTTTCTACCTCAAATTCACAATATCCGACCGGGCAGGTTTCTCCATCGGTTAAGCTAACAACCGGGGAAAATTCTTCCGGCCTCCATTTAATACACAAGCATTGTTCTGGTACGTTACTATCGATAACGTTGCTTTATAACGGTTGTAATCGGTAATAACCGATGGGATTTTATCTTTGACAGATGTATGATGAACTGATAAATTGCTGCTGATTTGCAAATGAAGCATCTCAAACGGAGCGGGGGTATGATGAATCCAACACGGCCAGACGAAGGCTCTATTAAAAATATATAGTTCCTAAACAGATTCATAATAGAATAAAGTTTTGGAAGTGAACAATGGTAACAATAGATATTATATTAAACAAACTCACGCAATTTTTTTCATGGCTATATTCTACATTGGGATTACCTCGGTGGCTGCTGCTAACTGTAACTTTGGTAGTCCTGGCAGTATTGATATTCATAGCGAAAAAACAGAGAAAGACAAAACTCAAATTTAATAAGATACACACAATCAACACCGGAAGCCGCCCGGAAATTATAGGTACCCGATTGACTGCCCACAAATCGAGTGCTACAAAAATCGAAGACGGAAAAGAGAACGAGTTGGCTTTCGATTCTGAAACAGGCGAAAAACACAGAAGCTGGGGACGAACCATAGAAGAATGGAGAAAAGCGACTGAACAAAGCAGGAAACTAAAGTATGCGTCTGCCAGACTCAAAAAAACCGAGGAACAGCAGCACGGACAGCAGTCAGCAGAATCAAACAGCACACAAAACCAACCCCCGTATGAAATCTCCGAACACAAGCAAAGCAATGAGTTAACAGAATCTAAGAAACAAATCGCCTATGAAATCAATAAAAGCGAACCCACCACGGAAAATATCGAGCCCCAGCTTGCTTTGCCAATCATGATCAAGGAACAAACCCAACATAATCTATCCCCAGTCGATAAAACTGACGATAGACCGAGAGAAAACACTAAAGAAGCACAAAAATATAAAAATAACGATGTGCCGTTGGATGTTAAAGAACTCAAGACCGTAGCGGAACTGGCGAAACGGTTGAGAAGGAACAATCGACAACAGCAAATTAAATGAATATTATCCGATTTTCTCAACCTTAACAAATTGAGGACGGGGACATCTTTTTTAGAAAACGAACTTTGATTCCCGTAGTTATTCAATACCCAGTGCTTCTCTGACGGCAGCCTCTGCTTTCGCTTCGGCTTCTTTCGCTTCCCTGATTTCCGCCGCTTCTCCGAACTCCTTGGGCAGAGGAGCTTCAACAAGGTGTTTGACCTTTATTTCCAAATATTGCTTAAAAGCTGTACCGGCAGGTATCAGGTGACCGAGTATTACGTTTTCCTTTAAACCATGAAGCTCATCAATCTTACCGGCCAAAGATGCCTCAGTGAGAACCTTTGTTGTTTCCTGGAAGCTGGCCGCTGCTATAAAGCTCTCCGACCAAAGCGAAGCCTTGGTGATTCCCAAAAGCAATGTTTTGGCGGTTGAAGGTCTCGGTTTTCTGCCTGTGGCGCCGTGGCCGCCAATACTTTCTATCTTTTCATTATTGACTGCCAATTCCTCTTTACTGACAATTTGACCCACCTCGAAATCAGTCACATCTCCGATATCTGCAATCTTGAGGCTGTTGGTTAGTTTCTCGTTTTCTTCTTTGAACATAAATCTATCAACGACCTCGCCCGGCAGGAATGCACTGTCACCCACTGATTCAATTTCGACCTTTCGCATCATCTGAGAGCATATAATTTCAATGTGTTTATCGTTAATATTCACGTTTTGCGAACGGTAAACGTTCTGGATTTCCGTCGTTAAATATCTTTGCAAGGCCTCCTCACCTTTGATTCGCAGAATATCGTGCGGCACCAGCGGGCCATCTGTAAGAGCATCGCCGGCTTCAGCGTTATCACCGGTATGAACGTTCAGATGTCTATCGCGCGGAACATGGTGTTCCTTTTCCATGCCGCTTTCACTTCTGATTATGATAGTCATCTTGCCTTTGCGTTTATCGCTTCTAAGCTCGACACGACCGCTAATCTCAGCCATAGCGGCAGGATCTTTCGGCTTGCGTGCTTCAAATACTTCAGTGACTCTCGGCAAGCCTCCTGTGATATCCTGTGTACCGCCGGTGGCTCTGGGTTGATGAGCAAGCAACTGGCCGGCCTGAACATTTTGTCCCTCGACGACCTCTATTCTCGCTCCCGCCGGCAGATAGTGAACATCGAGTATCTTACCGTCACGGTCCTCAATGATAATTTGTGGGTGCTTATCGCCTTTGTGCTCGATTACTATCGGTTTGCCGGCCTGCCCTTTTCTTTCTTCTTCGATACCAATTGTCTCACCTTCGATGACATCAACAAATCTTATAGAACCGGCTACTTCGGCTAAGATCGGGGTACGGTGGGGGTCCCAACCAAATAATGGAACACCGGTTTTAACCTTACTGCCGTCCTGAACAAAAACGGTGGCGCCATATGGCACTTTAAATCGGTCGAGCTCTCTGTCTTTTGCATCAAGAAGAGCTATTTCACCGTTTCGTTTCAGTGCAATAACCGCCGTGCTACCGTCATCCTGTTTAATATTAACCGCATTTATGTCCCTATACTGAATATTTCCGGCCTGCGTTGCTTTTTGCTCTCTTTCGAGAATAGCTCTTTCTGCGACTCCACCGGTATGGAATGTTCTTAATGTCAATTGTGTACCGGGCTCACCGATGGACTGAGCTGCTATAATGCCAACCGCCGCACCTTCTTCGACCAACTGCCCTGTACTCATGTCCCATCCGTAACATTTTGCGCAGATCCCAAACGGACTGTCACATGTCAGCGGGCTTCTGACTCTAATAGCATCAAGGCCCAAAGCTTCGATTTTTTCCGCCGCTTCGGTATTAATAACCTCGTTCTCACGAACTATCATCTCATCGGTTATCGGATTACGGATATTGTCTCTGGCGGTTCTGCCGATAATAAGTTGAGACAGCGGAACATCAACCGATTCAGCTCTCGGCGGACTGACTGCACTTTTAGTAATGCCCTGTAAGGTTTGGCAATCGCGTTCAATAACAATCACGTTTTGTGCCACATCGATGAGTTTACGAGTAAGGTAGCCAGAATTGGCTGTCTTTAATGCCGTATCCGCTAGGCCCTTACGTGCCCCGTGAGTTGAGCTAAAGTACTCAAGAACAGTTAAGCCCTCGCGGAAGTTTGATTTAATCGGTGTCTCTATAATCTCTCCGCTCGGCTTGGCCATCAGTGCTCTCATTCCGGCAAGCTGCTGAATCTGGTCAACGCTTCCTCTTGCTCCGGAGTCACTCATAAGGTATATCGGATTGAGATACGGCAGGCCGTCGGCTGTAGTATCATTCTTAAGGCCCCGCATCATTTCATTCGTAACTGCAACTCGTGCATTCGTCCATGCGTCAATGACCTGATTATATCTCTCGCCCTCGGTTAAAACTCCATCATTGTAGTTCTTGTATATTTTACCGACTTTATTCTCGGTCTCTTCAATTATCTCCTGTTTTCTTTGGGGGATCTTGAGGTCTGTTATGCCAAAACTGAGTCCTGCAAGTGTGGCATACTTGAAGCCCAGATTTTTAATTTGATCAAGAAGCGTGACCGTTTCAGAAGCACCGGCATATTCGTAGCAGTCACTAATTGCCCGGCTCAATCTTCTCTGAGACATCGTCGTATTATAAAACGGCATTCCCTTGGGAAGGATATCGTTAAATATGCACCGACCAACCGTTGTCTGAATGACGGATTCATTTTCAATTCCCGATTCGCTGACAACTCTGACATCGGTTCCGAGTCGGACCATAATCTTCTCATGCAAATTCACTTTACCCACGTCAAGGGCCATCATCGCTTCGAACGGATCTCTAAACAACCTCGGCTTTTCAGTTTCCGGGACCTTACGGTATTCTGTATACGTTAGATAATAATTGCCCATCACCATATCCTGAGATGGTCCAACCATTGGAGAGCCGTTTGCAGGTGAGAAAATATTGGAGGTAGTCATCATCAAAATATGAGTTTCGGCCTGCGCTTCAACACTTAACGGCAAATGCACTGCCATTTGGTCGCCGTCAAAGTCGGCATTAAATCCTTTGCAGGCAAGAGGATGAAGCATAATTGCATTACCTTCGACCAACACCGGCTCAAAAGCCTGAACACCCATTCGATGAAGGGTGGGGGCTCGGTTCAGCAAGACGGGGTGCTGATGAATGACTTCTTCAAGAATATCCCAGACCTGATCGTCACGTCGCTCAATCATTCTCTTGGCACTTTTGATAGTGTCGGCCAATCCGTGTTGCTTGAGCTTGCGAATAATGAACGGCTGATACAATTCGAGAGCTATTTTCTTCGGCAGACCACATTGGTACAGTTTAAGCTCAGGCCCCACAACAATGACCGAACGGGCTGAGTAATCCACGCGTTTGCCAAGCAGATTCTCGCGAAACCGTCCCTGTTTGCCCTTGATCATGTCCGTCAAGGACTTCAACGGTCTATTATTACTGCCTAAAACAGATCGCCTACATCGACCGTTGTCAAGAAGGGAATCCACCGCCTGTTGCAACATTCGTTTCTCATTACGGATAATAACTTCGGGAGCGTTGAGGTCCATCAATTTTTTCAAACGGTTATTTCGATTGATAATCCTTCTGTAAAGGTCATTAAGATCGCTGGTAGCGAAATTGTCTCTCTCGAGCAAAACCAAAGGTCTCAGGTCTGGAGGTATAACAGGTATGACCTCAAGTACCATCCACTGAGCTTTATTACTGCTGTTTCGGACCTGGTTAATAGTCTTGAGGCGTTTTGTTAAATCTTTTATTTTTTGCTTGCTGTTGGTTTTTGTTATCGCCTGCCTGAGCTGGATTGCGATTTCATCGAGATTAAGATTTTCCAGTAAAATCCTGATGGCTTCGGCACCCATGGTTGCCTTAAAGGATTTGCCGTATTTGTTTGTGGCGTCCCTGTAATCTTCCTCACTAAGCAGTTGGCCCAACTTTAACGGGCTTTGTCCCGGGTCAGTGACGACATATTCCTGGAAATAAATAATTTTTTCCAGGTCGGCGCTTTTCATGTCCAAAAGGCTGCCCAATCTGTTTGGAATGGCCTTAAAAAACCAAATATGCACAACCGGGGCTGCGAGATTGATATGCCCCATGCGTTTTCTTCGTACGCGGCTATGTGTGACCTTGACTCCGCATCTATCGCAAATAATACCTTTAAACTTCGTGCCTTTATATTTCCCACATGCACATTCCCAGTCGCGTTCAGGTCCGAAGATTCGTTCGCAGAACAATCCGTCTTTCTCCGGTCGATATGTACGATAGTTGATAGTTTCAGGTTTTCGCACTTCGCCAAAAGACCAGCTTCGGATATCATTGGGACTGGCCAACGATATTTTTACCGAGCCGTAGTCATTAATGCGGTCGTAAATACTTCCTAACATTTAAAGCCCCTTACCAGTGACACTTGACAATTGGTAATTAAATAATGATTCGCTCAGAGAGCGGCACTTCCCAGCCGTTTCTTTTCAAGTTGAATATTGAGTCCAAGCCCTCTTATCTCATTACACAATACATCAAAGGACAGAGGAGTTCCGGCTTCAAGAGTGTTTTGTCCTTTGACCATCGACTCATAGATTTTTGTTCGCCCCTCAACATCATCGCTTTTAACGGTGAGCATCTCCTGCAGTGTATAAGCAGCGCCGTACCCTTCCAGCGCCCAGACTTCCATTTCACCGAACCGTTGTCCGCCGGTTCTGGCTTTTCCGCCCAACGGCTGTTGTGTAATCAGGCTATAAGGCCCGGTTGCCCGTGCGTGAATTTTATCGTCAACAAGGTGATGCAGTTTCATCATGTAGATGTAACCGATGGTTGCCTTCTGATCAAAAGGCTCACCGGTCCTTCCGTCATGCAATTGAGTTTTCAAAATATCCGGGATATCTATACAAAACTCGTCGGCCGGCGGTACTTGCTTATTTTCCCGAAGTTCGGTTTTTCGTTTGCTCATCAGCTCATTCGCTTCTTCGGTTAATCTCTGGATGTCATCCTCGGTAGCGCCGTCAAAGACCGGTGTAATAGCGTTGAAGCCCAGCACCTTAGCCACCCAGCCAAGATGTGTTTCGAGAATCTGACCGACATTCATACGGCTCGGAACGCCGAGGGGATTCAACAATATATCGAGACTCCTGCCGTCTCCGAGGAACGGCATATCTTCCTCGGGCATAATCTTGGCGATAACTCCCTTGTTACCGTGACGCCCGGCCATCTTGTCGCCGATCGATAAAGTTCTTTTAATCGCGACGTAAATTTTCACCATCTGCAGCACACCGCTGGGCAACTCATCACCGTGTTTCAAATTCGCAATCCTTTGCTTCTTTTCTTCCTGGATTTCAGTGATCTTAGCCCAGTACTTGTCCATAATCTTCTGTACATCGTCGCGGAGCGAAGCGGGTTTGACCCATTTGATATTGAAGTTTTCTATCTGTTCATAAATAACTTCATCATCGGAACTGGCACCGACTTTTTGACGTGTGGACGGATCGACAAGGTTGACTTCAGCTTTGTTGTGGATAGCTTCGATCATCTGTCGAAACACGGCACATTCTTTGACTTTCATCTGTTTTTCATAATCTTTTATCTGAGCTAAGAGCACCTTTTTCTGTTCATCCGTCCCGGCTCCACGTCTGGTAAATCGTTCCGTTTTTATTACTACACCCTCATAACCGCTGGGTAACTCAAGCGAGTCATTTTTGACATCTTCACCGGCTCTGCCGAATATCGCATGTAAAAGTTTTTCCTCGGGCGTCAGTTCCGTTTTGCTCTTGGGAACAACTTTGCCAACCAGAATGTCACCCGGGCATACTCTGGTTCCCTCACAAATAACTCCGTGTTCATCGAGGTTGCGCAGAGCTCTTTCACTGACATTGGGAATATCACGTGTAAATTCCTCCTTACCCAGACGTGTCTCACGAACTTCGGCCGTAAATTCGTCGATATGTATGCTCGTGAAACTGTCATCCTTACAAAGTTTCTCGCTGACTATAATAGCATCTTCAAAGTTAAATCCGTCAAAAGAAACAAATCCTACAAGGATATTTTTACCAAGAGCCAATACACCGTTGGCGGTACCCCCACCATCTGCTATAATCTGCCCGGTCTTTACTTTTTCACCAAGCTTTACGATAGGTTTTTGATTCAGGCAGGTTCTTTCATTCAAACCGACGAACTTTTCGAGATTGTATTCATCGGTATGATTGATGATAATTTTAATTGCGTCCACAGAGGTAACTGTGCCGCTGGTTTGAGCACGAACTACCATACTGGAGTTTTGACCGACGATACTTTCCATGCCCGTTCCTACCAAAGGCGGCTCCGTCCTGAGCAACGGCACGGCCTGTCGCTGCATGTTTGAACCCATTAAAGCCCGGTTTGCATCATCGTGCTCTAAAAACGGTATCAAGGAAGCTGAAACGCCGACAATTTGCTTCGGCGATATATCAATATAGCCAACTTCATCGTTCGATACATGCGCAAGTTCGCCGGCTTTTCTTGCAAGGACAAGACCTTTGGGGATCTTGCCGCTTTTCAGATCCACCGCACTCGGAGGTGCAAATACTGCCTTCATCTCCTCATCAGCCCGCAAATACTCCACCTCGTCGATAACTTTTCCGTTTTTCACTTTACGGTAAGGTGTAAGCAGAAATCCATATTCATCAATCGAGGAAAATATCGCCAACGAAGCAATCAAACCGATATTAGTTCCTTCGGGCGTCTCTATAGGACATATTCTGCCGTAATGGCTGATGTGAACATCGCGAACTTCAAAACCTGCCCGCCTTCTATTTAAACCACCCGGCCCCAAAGCCGACAAACGCCTTTCATGGGTTAATTGACTCAATGCGTTGGTCTGATCGACGACCTGGCTCAATTCCCCACGACCAAAGAAATAATTGATGCTGCTCGATACACTCTTGGAATTTACCAGATCGGCGATATGCAGTGTATCTTCAGAGTCCCGTTTCATACTCATCCGTTCCTGTACGGTCCTGCGAAGCTTCAGAAGCCCCTTTCTAATTTCATCTGCCGCAAGTTCATCAATCGTGCGTAACCTTCTGTTGCCCAAATGATCGATATCATCAATCTCGCCACGATCATTACGCAAAGCTACGATGTACTTCATCGTGTTGAGAAAATCCTCCGGCCGAAGTGTCATCTCATTCTCGTCTATTGTTTGATCGAACTTGCGATTTAATCTGAACCTGCCGACATTACCAAGACGATAGCGGCTCGAATCAAAAAATTTCTCTGCAAAGAAAGCTTGTGCCTTCTCTTCGTTGGGCGGATTGCCGGGTCTTAATCTTATGTAGAATTTCAACAACGCCTGCTTATTACTCTGGCAATCATCCTCGGCAAGAGTATTCAAAATGATGGTATCTCGAACGTCTTTGATTACTTCGACGGTCGCTGTGGATTTTTTCGAGGACGCCCTGGACTTTGTTTTTTTCTTGGATTCCTTGGTTTTCGGCTCTACAAACGCAGCTTGTACAAGAGAGGCTTTATCGCTGATTTGCCCGCCCGCTTCCACTATGATTTCACCGGATTCCTTGTCGACAATCGGCTCGACCGCCCACATATTGGGAGTCAGTTTGTTGACCGGCACCTTTACAGTTGGATAAAACATCCGCAGGATTTGTTCGGTAGTTCCATAGTCAGCACTTGTGGCCCGCAGAAAAACGGTTGCCGGTATTTTGCTGGATTGGTCGATTCTAACGACTAAAATGTCCTTGTTGGTAACACTTATTTCTATCCAACTGCCTCTTTCCGGTATGATCCTGCCACCATGCAGCACCCTATCACCTTCTTTGCTTTCGATGAGGAAATCAACGCCGGGACTTCGGTGCAACTGACTTACGATAACACGCACAGCACCATTAATAATAAACTCGCCACCCCCTATCATAACCGGTATTTCGCCAAGGTACATTGCCTGTTCGGCCAAATCCTCGCCTTCACGAGTACGTAGTCTGCACCATATTTTTAAGGGGTAACCGTACGTCAAACGTAACTGCCGGCACTGAACAGGGGTGTAATGCGGCTTTTCCAGTTCATAATAGAGATATTCCAGGAGCATTTTCTTGTCGTAGCTTTCGACAGGAAAAGTCTCCTGAAAAAGGGCTTCGAGCCCGATAGGTTTTCTTCTTGTTGGTGCTACATCTTTTTGTAGAAAACTATCATAACTTTTCCTTTGTATCGCAACCAGATTCGGGATCTCAACAGCATCGGGGAGTTTGCCAAAATTACGTACAATTTTTTCAGTACTATTCTCACGCATTAGTAATCTCCAACCTCAAACGTCCCAGCCGATTTAAAGGGACAACGTTATGTAGTCGTCTTGATCTTCCGTAACTAAAAAGCAGGCCAATGTCTTTGCACTTGTTTATGCCAATTCGACAACTGCACCGACAGCTTCGAGCTGTTTTTGTACGGTTTCTGCATCTTCCTTACTCAACCCTTCTTTAACCGGCTTGGGCAGATTATCGACAAGCTCCTTGGCTTCTTTTAAGCCTAATCCGGTTATCGCTTTGACCTCCTTTATAACCTGAATTTTTTTCTCCCCGAACTCCTTCAGAATGACGTCAAAACTGGTTTTTTCGGCTTCCTCTTCGCCCTGTGCCTGTACAGCGGGACCGGCCATCATGACAGCACCGCCGGCGGCAGGCTCAATACCGTGTTCTTCCTTGAGATAGTCACCTAATTCCTTGGCTTGTATTAAAGTTAGAGCAACTATTTTATCTCCGAGTTTTTTTACGTCGCTGCTCCATTTCTTCTCTTGAACGTCTTCTTTTTTGGCCTCTGTAGTTTCCTTGGTTTCTGTTTTTTGATCTTCTGTCATTTCTATTAACTCCTATCATGTAACGCCTGGTGGTAGCCGAAACTCCGTCGTTTCGTTTAACCCCCTTAACAAAGGCAGGGACAGCCACGCAAGCAATTTTAATATTCTGTTCTTACGCTGCCTGTTTTTCCTCGCTTTCTGCTATTGTCTCTATACAACCTGCAATAATTCCTGCAGGAGCACCAATTGTAGCAGCTAATTTCCGGCCGATAGACTGCGATAGCATGATAATTTCGCCCAATAGTTCCGCTCGTGTCGGCATTTTTGAGAGTGACTCAGCTTCCCTGGAATCCAGGGCCGAACCGTCGAGAAATGCCCCCTTGACTTTTATCACCGGATTCTTTTTGACCCAATCGGCTATTTCTTTGGCTACATCAACTATACTGTCACTGCCGTAGGCTATGGCACAAGGACCGCTAAACATATCGGCTGCCGATTCCATATTATGGTTGCGTAAAGCCTTCTTAAACAAAGAGTTCTTGACCACTGATAGTTTGATGCCTTTTTCCTGAAGCTCTCCACGTATCAGATTATTGTCAACTCCGCCGAGGCCCTTGATGCTAACAATTAAAAAGTCCCTGATACTTTCATCTGTAATTTTCTTTTCTAATTCCGTTTGCAGTAATGCTTTTACGTACTTGCTCATTGTTCGTATCTCGTATTTATTCGTTGGTAATCAATAAACAAACATCAGTAATTAACAGCTATGCCGGGGCTCATCGTCGCAGATATACACATTTTCTTAATGTATGTGCCTTTTGCCGACGACGGCTTGATCTTCTTGATATGCGAAACGAAGGCTTCGATATTTTCTATCAATTGTTTTGCATCGAAGCTCTGCTTACCGACTACTACATGGACATTTCCGCCGGCATCGTTTCTATATTCGACTTTACCTGCAGCAAACTCGGCAACAGCCGTAACTACATCGTTTGTTACCGTGCCGTTTTTGGGAGAAGGCATTTTCCCCTGCGGTCCGAGCGTCCGGCCGAGCTTGCCAACTTTACCCATAACTTTCGGTGATGCAATAGCCACATCGAAGTCCATCCAGCCATCAGATATCTTTTTTATCAGATCATCACAGCCTGCCTCAACGGCCCCCGCGCGCTTGGCGGCTTCTATATTTGAATCCTCGCAGAAAGCGATGACTGTTTTCTTTTTTCCAATACCATGAGGTAAAGATAAAGACCCCCGTATCGCCTGATCGGCCTGTTTTGAATCAATGCCCAGGTGTAGCACGCATTCTATGCTCTGGTCGAATTTGACGGAGTTGAACGATTTTATCTTTTCCACCGCCTCAGCAAGGCTTAGAGCCTCTTTAACCGTCTGTTGTGATTCTTTCTTGTATCTTTTGCTTTTGACTCGCATAACTAATATCTCACATTGCTTATAAGTCTCTTAAAAGTCATCAATTACTTACTTCTATACCCATACTTCGGGCGGTGCCTCTTATTATTTTTTCCGCCTGCTCTAAACTGTATGCGTTCAAGTCCTTGAACTTGGTCTCGGCGATTTTACGTAACTGCTCGGCGCTGATTTTTCCGACTTTCTCCTTATTTGGCACACCACTTCCCTTTGCGATCTCGGCTGCCTGTTTCAGCAAAACCGCCGCAGGTGGGCTTTTTACCTCAAACGTAAAGCTCTTGTCCATAAAGACGGTTATCACGACCGGTACAGTTGTTCCGTTTAGTTCTCTTGTTCTTTCATTAAACTGTGAAACAAACTGACCTATATTTACGCCGTGCTGACCTAAGGCCGGCCCTATAGGCGGGGCCGGTGTTGCCTGCCCGCCTGACGCCTGTAACTTAATCTTTACTGCTACCTCTTTTGCCATTGCTTACCTTCAATTTTAGGTTTGTTCTCTTTTAGAATGGTATTGGCAATTATTCGCACAACTATATTTTTTCGATCTGCCAATACTCTATATCCAGCGGTGTACTTCGACCGAAAATAGTAACAATCACTTTTACTATTCCACGCTCGGAATCGATCGAATCGACGACACCTTCAAAGTTTTCAAATGCACCTTCCCGGATTCTAATCATATCACCTTTTGCAAACTCAACTTTAATACTCGGAGCTTCTTCGGGCTTGTCCGCCTCTAAAAGCATCTTAGCCACGTCCGTGTCCCGCATAGGAGTGGGAATACCTTCGGTCCCGATAAAATCCCCTACTCCGGCGGTTCCTTTAATCATGAACCAGGCTTTTTCCGGGACCCTGCCGTCATCCGTGGATTCCATTTCCATAAAAACATAACCGGGATACAATTTCCGTTTATGGACCGTCTGTTTATTACCACGGATACGCTTGATACGCTCAACAGGAACCTCAATTCTGCCAATGATATCGCTTAGGCCCTCCCTTTCCACCTTCTGTATAAGAGTATCCTTGACCTGGGCTTCCTTGTTTGCCGCAACTCTCAATACGTACCACTGCATATTAACACCTTATTTCATATCGCATTTGAGATACGATTTTAACCGAAGAGCCAGCTAAAAAATGTCTGAAAGCTAAGATCCGCGGCTCCAAGAAGTATAGCCATAATAAAAACCACGACAATAACAATGAATGTCGATACGGCTATCTCTTGTTTACTGGACCAGCTAACTTTCTTCATTTCACCTTCAGCGGCGATCATGAAATCTGCAACCTGTTGTTTATTAACAAGCCAGAAAATCAATAGAGCAAAGACAACGAGCAATCCCGTAGGAACCATTGTCGCTATCCACATTGCCGCTCTGTTACTTAAGCCCCACGATGTTGCTTCCAACTGATTATAGAGTTGCAAACAGCCCAAACCGGCAATAATTGCCACGGTAAACGCACTGCATAGCCTTGTATACTTGCCTTGTCCACGTTTATATATATTAAAAAACATATTTACTCCGTATTATGAAGCGTAGTTCATTATCTCGCTTCAAAGCAGGCCAGGAGGGAATCGAACCCCCAACCTTCGGTTTTGGAGACCGACGCTCTGCCAATTGAGCTACTGGCCTGTTAAATCGGTTGTCGATTCTTCAATCACTTGCGTCGTATCTTATGAACAGTACGTTTTCGCTCTTTCTTACAAAACTTCTTGAACTCCAATTTCGGAGTACCTTCGGCCACACTTATGCTTGTGCGATAATTTCTATTGCTGCACTGTGTGCACTCAAGCCAGACATACTCTCTTTTACTTTTCTTTTTAGCCATAAGATTCGTCCCCACCAGGCAGGCTCACTACTTTCCGAATCAACTCTTGTGAGCTTGAGGATGCCTGCCAGGATGATCGTAGCCAGTGTAGATAAACTCGTTTCAACGGCAGAAAATTCCAATGAGACATTTAATTCAGAGTTTTTAGGCTATGATACTGGTAACCACACCGGCACCAACGGTTCGTCCACCTTCACGAATAGCAAAACGAAGTCCTTCTTCCATAGCGATTGGAAATATGATTTCCACTTCCATCGCTATATTATCACCAGGCATACACATCTCAGCACTCTTACCTTCACGACTTTTTAACGCATGTACCGAACCTGTAACATCCGTCGTTCTAAAGTAGAACTGCGGCTTATAACCCGCAAAGAACGGGGTATGACGGCCGCCTTCTTCTTTGGATAGTACATATACTTCGGCAATAAATTTAGTATGCGGTGTTATGCTACCGGGCGCTGCAACAACCTGCCCACGTTCCAATTCTTTCTTTTCGACGCCTCGTAAAAGTAAACCGATGTTATCACCGGCCTGACCTTCATTCAGTGTTTTATTGAACATCTCCACGCCGGTAACAACCGTCTTGCGTATTTCCTTTGCAAGTCCGACGATTGCAATCTCATCTCCAGTATGGATAATACCTCGTTCCACTCGACCGGTGCCGACCGTACCACGGCCTTTAATGCTGAAAACATCCTCGACCGGCATAAGAAACGGCTTATCGATATCGCGTTCAGGAAGAGGAAAATAATCATCTACAGCTTCCATCAAATCATCGATGCACTTACAGGCCTCATCATCCTTGCCTTCGGATTGCATGGCCGCCAAAGCCGATCCTCTGATAATGGGAATGTCATCGCCGGGAAACTCATATTTATTCAACAGATCTCTGATTTCCAGCTCGACTAAATCGATCAACTCCGGGTCGTCAACCTCGTCCACTTTATTAAGGAAAACTACAATACTCGGCACATTCACCTGACGAGCGAGAAGAATATGTTCGCGTGTTTGAGGCATCGGGCCGTCGCCGGCGGCTACAACTAAAATAGCCCCATCCATCTGTGCCGCTCCGGTAATCATATTTTTAATATAGTCGGCGTGTCCCGGGCAATCCACATGAGCATAATGGCGTTTAACCGTTTCGTATTCGACATGCGCAGTATTTATAGTTACACCACGCTCCCTTTCTTCAGGTGCATTATCGATATCCTCAAATTTCTTGACATTACCACTACCAGCTTTGTGCGCCAATCGCATAGTAATTGCGGCCGTCAATGTAGTTTTTCCGTGGTCAATATGACCGATAGTTCCAATATTGATATGTGGTTTTGTTCGTTCAAATACCGCCTTAGCCATTTTAACATTAACCTCCAATGTGCCCGGTTAGTATTTTAGTTTGTCTCAACTCTATTTTCTAAAATGTTTACAAGCCTCAATATTTACCTAATTCCATATCTAATGGTAATATAGTCTCTCCTTAGCACAAAAGAAAGCAACTATCTCGGCCTGAGCTACCTGCATTTAGCTGCTGCTGGGGCTTGAACCCAGGACCTCGTCCTTACCAAGGACGCGCTCTACCACTGAGCTACAGCAGCATATAACTATTATATTGGCCACCTTTCAGGTGGTGAATACAAAAACTCCCAATTCAATTCCATACGAAAACTTAGTAATTTATAAAAAAATGTGTGCAAGTGCAAATATAAAAAGCATAAAAAAAAGAAAAATCTTTGATTTTTTTTACCCCCTCCCGAAAAAATCATAAAAAGACACGCTATCTTGCCTATTTTTACAGCCTTAGCCATCGTCTCGACTAATACAGCCGGAAATTCCGTGGGTATCGCCATCGCCTTACAGTTCTTCACTCCACAGTTCCAAACAATTACCAGTATGGGAAAGAAAAAGAATACTACAAGCCGAGAGAATAAAGGATTTGGCAATAAATGAACTTATTTAGATTTTATTTCGATCCTGCTTAATAATATTAATAAATGGGATATATGCCGATTTCAATCAATAAAAAACATATCGAGTTCCGGATAATTATTAATTGATCTGCATCTCCGGATTGTTCGGCTCATTGATCGTTCTAAAACTATCGGTCCAGTTTTCTAATTGTTCCGTCCATTTTGGCCTTGGTGAAGAATTTTCAATACCCGACAGCAGCTTTAGTATGGGGCTTCTATCTACCCCGGATGGTGGATTGTTAAGAAAATTGTCTAACGATTGTATAATCAAATCATTTGGATCCAGGTCTCTTTCCGATAGACGGTTTTTTACCAAATTAGCCGCAAGATTTATGTTTGGCCACCTTAAGTAAGTATCTAATAGTTTGGAGACGATTATCTCTTGTGCCTCAGGGCTCTGGGGAAATTTCCGCAGTCTGCCGAAGTAGTCGGCAGCCTGTTCAAACTGACCGGTCCGATAAAAAAGCTCGGCTAATTTGTCGCAGACCTTTAACTTGTCTTCGTCGGTGGTTTTAGCCTCAACTATTTTAAGAAAGGCGATTTTTTGCCCGTTTGATAATTTACTTTTACTGTCGGTTAATTCATCCAGCCATTCGTTCAGGATATCTGCCTCTGAGTCTTGAAATATTCTGAGCATTGCCTGCCAGGCCAGCTTGCTTTCGGAATTCATACCCATTTTTCCTGAAAGCCAGTTCAAGTCTTCTTTACCCCCGACTCTTTTTGCAAATTCTATCATCTTATTGATGACATTAGGACTCGGGTCGTCTGTAAAACCTTTTTTTCTTAATATTGTTAATGTTTCTGTCTCATCGATATAGCCAAGCCCGTCAACCGCTGTTTCCCTGACGATATCATTCTTACTATTTAGAGCTTCCAAAAAGAACGGCTTAAAAAGCTTTTCCGCCTTGGCCTTACATGCGCTGTCCTTTGCAACCAAAGCAGCCATAGCATTAAGCAATGCTCCCTGTAAAGTTTCATCCGGCTCGTCTTTTTGCCGGTTGTATCTTTCGACAAGCGAGCTGAGTTTTTTATCGACCTCTTCCGGTTTTAAACCATTACGTTCGAGCAGTTTTTTCATCACTCGAGCGCCGATTCGTGCTCTGTTGGTATCATTATCAAAAAGAAACACCTCCGCCTCATCGAGGGCCTGCTGTCTTATCTCCGGCGAAATCTTGAATGACGCCGACGGCGAAAGAGCGTAGAAACATACCCATCCGAGAGCATCCAGTAACTGCCCTCTGACCTGTTCGTCCGTTTCAACCTTAAGCTGAGCCATCAGAGGCGAAGCCGAATTCAGCGTCCGCATTAAAGCCAGCAATTCGGTGGTTTTAAGCCGAACAACTTTTTCCTGGTCCGAAATCAGATTCAACAGAATCGGCTCAAGTGCCTTGGGTAAATTGGGATTAGTGCCCTGCATCCATTGTGAAACCTGCTCCAAAGCCCATAATTTAACCGCGGCTTTGGGGCTTCCCAGATACTCAACCAGAAAGTTACCTCTTTCTGTGTCGTCATTCTTACTACGGTAAGTCTTATCCAACAATGCCAAATATGATTTTTGCCAGGAATCCAGTTCCGCCCTGAGCTGGCGCATCTGTGCTTCCTGGTTAATCAGCCAATCCCGCAGAAATGCATCTCTGCCCTTGAGGATAAGGTCCCTGATAATTACCTCCCGCATCTTGGGATTCGTACCGATAGGTATTCCTAACGAATGCAGTGCTTTTTCGGCTTCATCGGCCACCTGCCTTACCGGGTCATCCACGAGTCTTATGAGCCTTATCGTAGCGTTCATATCCGGACGAAGTGTCAATCGAAGTGTCAATGCACGTATTGCATTTATTCTTGTTTTGGCCGGCTTTTCAACATCTGTTACTATCTTGGCCAGTAATTCCTCTATCTCCTCATATTCAAAAATCAGGGTCGCCTCTGCGGCCAACTGCGCCTCTGTATCATTATCAGTGTCAAAAACACTCAATAAAGGTTGAATGAAGTCTATCTTATTTGGTACGGGTTCCTTCAATGACCTCGTTTGAATCAAAGCCTTACAAACTGCCATACGTGCAGCGCTGTTGCCGCCCTGACTTAGTACATCTTTAATCAGGAACTCTCTTACCTGCGGATTATCACTAAACAACAGGATGTTTGCCGCTTTGATACGTATCTGTTCGTTAGGAGCTTCGAGAAGGACATTTTTATTAATTTCAAACTGTTCATCGAGGGCTTTGGCTTGGCCGTCCCCGAGGGAGGATTCGGAAGTTGTTCCAATCGTATTGGGCGATATGACAGGTTTATCCTGGCCGGCTCCCTGGGGCCAGGCTCTGGTCTGCTGACATCCTACGATCAACAACAACATTATCAGAAATAACCTCTTTGTGCACATTAGAACCACCTTTAGAAGATTGCGACATTCCGGGTCCACCTTAAGGTGTCCCCAAGGTCTTACGCGATGCCCATTAGTCAATTTTCTTAAAATAATAATCCTGAAATCCATCCCGGTCAATCGATTCCTGGTTGTCTTCAGACAAGTTTCAAAATAATTTGTCAGGCTGCACAATTAATCCGTTCACAACTGGTTCACTGCCGGCCGTGCTACTCTGCGAAGTTGCGCTTCTGGCTTAGCCACCGCTTCCGTTCTCCGTCCCTTTGGGATAGCCAAGGATGAGTCATCACGGGCGCGGATGAAATTTCTTGTGAATACTTCTTAATCTTCCCTGGTCAACATGTGTATAAATCTGAGTTGTTGCAATATCCACATGACCAAGCATTTCCTGGACACTTCTTAAATCAGCACCGTTCGATAACAAATGTGTTGCAAAACAATGCCTTAATGTATGCACTGTCAAATTTCTTGGCATCCCTGCACGAACGGCATATTTCTTGACTAATCTCCAAACCTCAATACGACTTAAAGGCCGGCCTGTTCGAGAAAGTAACAGAAAATCTTCACTGAACGGTTTAGCAAGTCTCGGTCTTAAGTCTTTCAGGTACTCGATCGTAACCGCTATGGCGATTTTTCCTATCGGGATTACACGCTCTCGGTTACCTTTACCGAGGCAGCGAAGATATCCGATATCAAGATTTAGGTTCTTTTGTCTCATCTGCGACAGCTCGCTTGCGCGGGCCCCAGTGGCATAGAGCAATTCGAGCATTGCTTTATCACGAAGGTAGAAAGCCTCTTCGGGCCGTGGGGCGTTCAACAGATCGATGACCTGTTGCTCACTGCAAACACAGGGCAGTCGCTGCCAGAGTTTCGGACTTTCAAGAATTGAAGTAAAATCATCCTCAATCAGACCTGTAAGTTTGCCGAACCGCAGAAACATCCTGATAGCGGCCAGAGAGCGCTTTACCGATCCTTCGCTCATTTGATTATGAGCAAGTATTCGCATATAATCATGGATAAGAGAGGGCTTCAATTGTTGTATTTGGCTGATTCTCTGGTCTTTGCAGTATTCGAGTAAGCTTTTGAGGTCGCGGCCGTAGGCCAGGACCGTATTCTCGGACAGACCCGCCTCAATAGTAAGATAATCGAGGAAACTCTTGGCCGAATGTCCCAACGGCAATGAGAGTATTTTTTTACCAACAGATTGTGTTTGCACTGAGGGCATCAACTCTTTATATCGGCGTTGTGAACAAACAACCTTTAACTGCCATACATTATCATGCGACATATTATTTTTATTGAATCTGTTTTGCCTTTGTGGTAGGATTATTAATATACAGACCTTTTACAAGGAGGGCCTTATATATGAAAAGAGCGACTGCAACTTTATCAATTATCTTTATAGCTGCTATCCCGGTATTGGCAACTCCGCTTATTGAACAACAGGCAGATGCTTTTGTAACTGGTACAGCCGATCAGGGCGATGAGCTGGCGCTGAACCAATACTATGTCCCTTACATTAATCTCGTGGAGCCGAATGCCCCGGGCTATACGCTTCCAATCGATTTAGAAACTATTGAGAACTATTTTAATGTGAATTCGAATTTGTTTTTCAGACTGACGGAAGCTTCAACGCTGCTTGAACAAAATGGTTTTGTAATCATTGAATACGATTTTGGTTCGTTTGACCCGAACCGTGATGACATTGTCAAGCCTTACGAATATCTGCAAAACAGCAGGATCCCTTTGTTTGTTACAGCGGACACACTTCTGCACCTTTATCATATCCAGTTTGACGAAACCCTCAAAGAAGTGGAGGAAAGAGAATTTTGTACTGATATCCGCGACTTGACGGCTGCACTTCTGGTTGATGCACTGGCAATGTATGAAGAATATTCCGGAGATTTGAAAGAAGCGGCCGGGCGCAATGTGGCGTATCTGGCCGTAGCACAAAAGCTAATCGACCCGAATACCCCGATACCAGTACTGATATCCGGTATTGTTACGAACGAACTGGCAAAAATTGATGCCCACCAGGGCTACGATAACAGCGATATCTTTATATATGAGGAAGACTACTCCCAGTATGTGCCAAGGGGCCACTATACCCGAAGTGAGCAGCTCGAACGTTACTTCCGGACGTTAATGTGGTACGGGCGAATGGCATTTCTGCTCAAAGGCTCTGATAATTGGGGGCCGTTCGGCGAGGCACTTATCAGTATGGAAGATGCCAGGATACAAACCATGCAGGCTGTCCTTCTGGCAAAGTCAATCGATACTGTTCAGGTTGATCAGCGCAGCGGACGCCAGATTTGGGACCGGATGTACGCCGTGACGGCATTTTATGTCGGCCTGGCTGACGACTTGACTCCCTATGAATATCTCCAAGCATTGGATAAGGTCTTTGGCAGCAGTTTCGAGCCAACCGACCTTGAAGATGAGGATAATTTCTTTGCGCTGAAGGTAGAGTTGGCCCTTTTACGTTCCCCGGAGATCTACGGAGGCACCGGACAAATAATCATCCCTCCTGATTCTACTCCGGAAGCCCTTAACGAGGTACTCGAAAAAACAAAGGGTATGAGATTCATGGGCCAAAGGTTCATACCGGATTCGTATATGTTCCAGAATCTTGTCTTTCCAAAAGTTGGAGTTTATACAGGCAACTTTGCTCCGGAGCCGTTTACCTTGTTTCAAGGTTATAGAGATTACCCGCGCGGACTGGATGTTATGGCCATTTTAGGCTCGGACCGTGCCGGTGCGATTCTGGCAGAAGAAGGCGATACGGACTATGTTGATTATGACCGGCGATTCGATGAACTTAAAAGCCAGTTCGATGCTTTTAGCCTGTCTGACTGGAATCGAAATCTGTACTGGGGCTGGTTGTATTCGCTCCGGAGTTTAATAGAGGGATTCGGCGAAGGATATCCCAACTTTATGCGAACGCAGGCTTGGGAGAAGAAGGAACTCAATGCCGCTCTGGCATCCTGGACGCAGCTTAGACACGATACCATTCTTTATGCAAAGCAAAGTTACACACCGGCAAGAAGTAGTCTCCCTCCGGATATAACCGGTTATGTTGAGCCTGTGCCGGAATTCTACGGGCGGTTATTGGCTTTAACACAAATGACCAGAGAAGGTTTAAGCGATTATAACGCACTCTCAACTCAGGCGGCCCAAAGGCTGGAAAGCCTTGAGGGAATACTTGAGCGATTAATTACAATCGCCAATAAGGAGCTCACGAATCAGGCTCTGTCCGGAGATGACTATTCATATATCAGAAATTTCGGTACGACACTTGAAAACGCCGTCTTAGGTGTTGTCCCTGGGACTCCTTACGGAGAGCAAAGTGGAATCAAGACGACACTTGTGGCCGACGTTCATACGAACACTAATGAAGGTAAAGTCCTCGAGGAAGGCGTAGGTTATGTGGACCTGATTGTTGTGGCCTGCCCGACTCCGGACGGCTCGATTTTCCTCGCAGCGGGCCCCGTGCTGTCGTACTATGAGTTCAAGCATTCCATGAGCGACAGACTCACCGACGAAGCATGGCGTGTTCTTCTTGCTTCGCCCGACAAACCCGAAAGAGGCGTTTGGTTTGAGCCGTTTGTGCATTGATCTGATAATCGATTCACCCCGTGAGATAGGTTGGAAGCCGCAATCTCACGGGGTAAAAAAAGCAAATCGTTCTTGAGCTTCTCCGCCGCGGTGCATATAATTGGATTCTCTGATTTCAAATTTGAGATTTAAGATGGAAATTTATGATTAAGATTTGCAATCGTCATTTAGATTCGTCATTTGTAGGGTGGGCAACTTGTGCCAAAGGTACTTTGTTGTCAATGCTGCTGGTGTTTATTTTATCCGGCTGTTCGTCTCCGGAGCGGCCGTCAACTCCGGATCGCTCCCCTGCTCAGTCACGTTTCGCCGTGACAAGGCCGGCCGTAATGGAGATAGCCGAAGACGTCATCACTCGTATGAACTTTACCATCGATAAATTCGATCCCAACAGCGGCATAATAATAACAAGGCCGTTGCCGGGTGCGCAGTTTTTCGAGTTCTGGCGAAGTGAGAATATCGGGACCAAAAACTGGATCAACTCGAATCTGCACAGCATTCGAAGAACCGTCGAATGCAGGGTGGGCACTTCCGGTCGGGATGATACCGAATGCACTGTTAAGATCCAGAGGTTCTCTATACCCGAACGGCAGGTCACAAGCAGTACCCGGGCATACGAGATGTTCTCTCGAAGCAACCCGGCAATGCAAAGACTGCAACTCAATCCCGAACAGGAACGCCGGATGGCATGGATAGATATGGGCACGGATACGGAGCTTGAAAGAGAAATTGTTAGACGGATCGAAAAGCAATTAACAGCGAACAATGAACAATCAACGACGAAGGACAAGCTATGAAAGTACTTGTTTGCGGCGGAGCAGGATATATCGGCAGTAACATGACGGCCGTGCTGGCCGATGAGGGATTCGAGCCGATTGTTTTCGATAACCTCAGCAAAGGCCATAAATCGGCGATAGGAACCCTC
>Ga0315548_1001011_pt1 | contig 24562 bp, 31 predicted proteins | sample SalMarSW160110MG_2_FD_202540 | JGI IMG/M metagenome (GOLD analysis project Ga0315548, IMG submission 202540) | Salt marsh sediment microbial communities from the Plum Island Ecosystem LTER, Massachusetts, United States - Salt Marsh Sediment SW1601-110 ...
CCCTTCCCCCTGTTCAAGGGAATTTTAAAGGCATGGCCTTTGAGGGTGGGTCAGGGTGGGAAGAAAAACATATTTAAAACAGGAGGGCAAAAAAATTAATCTTCATATAACCCCACCACTTGACGGCGGCGAGATTTTGGTTTATATTGCCCCTAGCATTGCTAGGTATGGCCGCCTGGTAGTATAGATATGATAGAATATTATCAGGTATTAATACTGTCCCTGGCTGCCTTCTGGCTGGGTGCCTGCCCCTTTTCGGTGTGGGTGGGGCACAGGTTCCTTGGTAGAGAGATAAGGGATTACGGGGACGGCAACCCCGGTGCGGCTAATGTTATGCGTGCCGGAGGGCGCAAGTCGTTCGGTTTCGCCGTGCTTCTGGACATCGCCAAGGGCGTCCCCTTCGTCTATCTGGCTCATGCCGTCTGGGGATTTCCCGATATGGCGGTGGTGGTGGTGGGCTTGAGTGCCATACTGGGGCACGCCTTCTCTCCCTTACTCGGCTTTAAGGGCGGCAAATCGATAGCCGTTACCGGAGGCGTCCTCCTGGCGCTGCCTAATTACGAGATACTGTTTGCCTTTATCGTCTTTCTCTTAATATCCTTTCTTTTTATAGAGAGGGATGCCTGGATAGTGATAGTCGGTACTGCCGGCACACTGGCCTATCTGGTAATCACCAAGGGGAACTCCTGGGAATCAGTCTTTGTGCTGGGGGTGCTGGTGATACTTACGGTAAAGCACTTTAACGACCTGAAAACGGTGCCCACGCGCCGGGTCAGAATTCTGGCCTGGCTTCAATCTCTTAGACGGTAGAACTGTAGAATATGCTGTATCATTTGATAATAGCTGGCGGGCTGGTTCTCTTTATGTTTAATCTTTTCCTGAATCTTCGAGCTTTGAAGAAGCCGCGCGCCGATAGCCGCTCGCCGCAGTCGGCACCTCTAATCTCGGTCATGGTTCCGGCCCGGGACGAAGAGGATAATATAGAGATCTGCCTCAAGTCACTGCAGGCGCAGGACTACCCCAACTTTGAGGTTCTGGTGATGGATGACCACTCCTCGGATAGCACGGCTGCCATCGTGAGGCGGATGGCCGCAGAAGATAGCCGCATCCGGCTGTTCCACTCGGAGCCCCTCCCCGAAGGCTGGGCGGGCAAGCCCTTTGCCTGCTATCAACTGGCCCAGAGGGCCAAAGGTTCCTGGTTTCTCTTCGTTGACGCTGATACCATACACGCTCCCCATATGCTGCGTGGTGTGCTGCCCATAGCTATAGAGTCCAAGACCGGTATGCTTTCCGGCTTCCCCCGCCAGATAGCCAACTCCCTGCCCCAGAAGGTGGCCATACCGGTGCTCTACTTCGTCATCATGAGCTGGCTGCCTATCTGGTGGCTGCACCGCTCGCGCAAGCCCAGGCCCTCGCTGGCTATCGGGCAGTTCCTCCTCTTCTCCCGCGAAGCCTACTGGAAGATTGGCGGGCACCGGGCGGTGAAGTCCAGGATAATCGAGGATGTCTGGCTGGGCGTGGAGATAAACCGCAGCGGCAGCCGGCATATCGCCATTGACCTTTCGCCGGTGGTGTCCTGCAATATGTACCACGATGTGGGGGCGATGTGGGAGGGTTTTATCAAGTGGATGTATTCGGTGGCGGCGCTGTCCCGAATCTTCCTGGCCCTGCTGCTTGTCGCCGGCTACTTTTTCTTCCTGGCTCCCTTCTACTGGCTGTGGCGGGAACTGTTCGTGGCATACACCGGCTGGGGGGCTATCATCGGCTTCCAGGTGGTGGTGATATTCGGTATGCGCTGGCTGGTGGATAGTCGTTTCAAAGAGCCGGTGGTCTCCGCCTTTCTGCACCCGCTCGGCTTCTCCTTCCTTGTCCTGATCGGCCTCTATGCCTTCTCGCGGCAGGTAGTCGGCGCTGGCGTCCGCTGGAAGAACCGGCTCTACAGCAAGGAATCGGCCATAGATTAGGGCCTGGAGCTGCCTCCCCCAACTTCCCCGTCTTGTCCAACCTCCCCCTGCTTGCTATAATGTAGCAGTTTTAAGGTGGGCGTGATGGAAAAATCGGCTGTGGCTTATAAGCGGATAGTGGCCAAATTCGGCACCGGCCTGCTTACCGGCGGCAGCGGGCGTCTTAACGAGCGCATAATGTCGGGTCTGGCCGGTCAGCTGGCGCAGCTGCACACCCAGGGGCTGGAGCTGGTCATAGTCTCCTCGGGGGCTATAGCCTCGGGACGGCAGAAGCTGGGACTGGCCGAGCAGATTAAGGACGTCCCATTCAAGCAGGTGCTGGCTTCGGTAGGCCAGCACCGTCTGGTGAGCCTCTATGAGAGGCTTTTTAACCGCTACGATATCGTCGTGGCTCAGGCGCTGCTGGCCAGGGCCGACCTGCTGGACCGGGCCGGCTATCTCAATGCCCGTAACACACTGCTGGCACTGCTGGATCTGAAAGTTATCTGCGTGGTCAATGAAAACGACGTGGTGGCGGTGGACGAGCTTCACGAGGCTGTGTTCGGCGATAATGATAATCTGTCGGCGATGGTGGCCAACCTGATTGACGCCGACCTGCTGATGATTCTGACCGATACCGCCGGGCTCTATACCGCCGACCCCCGCCGCCACCCCGAGGCCCAGCTTATCCCGCAGGTGGAGAAGATAGACTTAAAGGTTGAGCGCCTGGCGGCTAATACCGCCAGCAGCCTGGGCACCGGGGGCATGATTACCAAGGTAGCCGCGGCCAAGCTGGCCACATCTTTTGGGGTGACCGTGGTCATCGCCGACGGCCGGGAGCCGGATGTTCTCTTAAGGCTGGCCAGGGGCGAGCCTATCGGCACCCGTTTCCTGCCCGCCAGCAGCAAGCGGGAGAGCCGCAAGCGCTGGATGCTCAGCGGTCTTTCCACCAAGGGCAAGCTGGTGGTGGATTCCGGTGCCGCCCGGGCGCTAAAGAAGCAGAACCGGAGCCTGCTGGCGGCTGGCATCAAAGACCTTGCCGGCGAGTTTCAGCGGGGGGCTATCGTTAATATCTATGACCCGGAAGGGTCACGCCTTGGCTGCGGCATCACCAACTACAGCTCGGCTGACCTCAAGGTTATTAAAGGGGCGCACTCCGGGAAGATTGTCACTCTTCTCGGTTATGATTATGGCTCAGAGGTAGTTCATAGGAATAATCTGGTAGTGCTCTAGAAAGCAGGTTAATATTGAGTATTGGCAAACTTTACCCGATTGGCGATGAACAGAGGGTGATTGACGTTGACTACCGGCTGGTGGGTGAAGCCGCGGCAAAGTGGTGGGGCGATTTTATCGCCATCGAATACAGCCGCATCAGTGATAAAGTCAGGTATATTATGGAGCTGGAGGACGGGCGCCGGGGTATGTGCGCCATCCACAAGGAGGTGGGCAGAGCCGCCACCGGCACCCCCACCCGCTACCGTTATTCCTTCAAAGGCATCGGCAATCTGGAGGAGCCGAAAGAATAACCCCGCCCGTATAATATCTATTCCCGCCCGCCGCCCTTATATTGAAGGGTAATGTCCCCCAGAGGGGTGGGGAAGGAGCAAGAAGATGAAATCGGGAGCCAAAGAGCTGGAAGAAAAGGGCAGGGCGGCCAAGGCGGCCTCCCGCCGGATGGCTTACCTCTCGGCCGAGGTCAAGAATAAGGCTTTACATAATATTGCAACCGACCTTTTAGCCAGGCGCGAGGAAATACTGGCGGCCAACCAGGCTGACTACCACGCGGCTCACACCTCGGGTATGAACGCGGCCATGCTCGACCGCCTGAGGCTCTCCCCGGAGCGCCTGGCGGCCATGGCCAAGGACGTCCTGGCGGTGGCGGCCTTACCCGACCCGGTAGGCGAGGTCTTTGACATGCGCACCCTGCCCAACGGCCTGCAGCTGGGCCGGAAGCGGGTGCCGCTGGGTGTCATCGGCGCTATCTACGAAAGCCGCCCCAACGTCACCATAGATATCTCCGCCCTCTGCCTCAAATCGGGCAACGCCGTTATCCTGAGGGGAGGCAAGGAGGCGGTTCACTCCAACAGCGCTCTGGCCAGGGTTGTCCAGGAGGCGGCAGCCAAAGCCGGCGTCCCCGATGGGGTAGTGCAGTTCATTGAAAATACCGACCGGGCTCTGGTCGATGAGATGCTCGGACTCCGCCAGTACATAGACCTGATGATACCCCGCGGCGGGGCCGGTCTCATCAAGCATATAAGGGATAATGCCGCCATGCCGGTGATAGCCGGCGGCGTCGGTGTCTGCCATACCTATGTTGATAAGAGCGCCGATATTGATAAGGCGGTGGCTATTGCCTTTAATGCCAAGGTGCAGCGCCCCACTGTCTGTAATGCCCTGGATACACTGCTGGTTCATGCCGATGTCGCCCAGAAATACCTGCCGCTGGCGGCGGCCGAGCTGGCTCAAGCCGGCGTGGAGATGCACTGCGATGAGCGGGCGATGGCTGTCCTTAAATCCAAAGCCTCTCTAAAGCTCAAGCCGGCCACCGACGATGACTGGGGCAAGGAGTTTCTGGCGCTGGTGGCGGCGGTCAGGGTGGTCGACTCACTGGACGAGGCGCTGGAGCACATCGAGCGCTACGGCTCGGGGCACTCCGAGGCCATTATTACCGAGGATTACAGCGCCGCCATGCGCTTTCTTAATGAAGTCGATGCCGCCTGTGTCTACGCCAACGCCAGCACCCGCTTTACCGATGGCAGTCAGTTCGGGCTGGGGGCAGAGGTGGGTATCAGCACCCAGAAGTTCCACGCCCGCGGTCCATTAGGGGTAAAAGAGCTTACCAGCTACAAGTGGATTATCCTCGGCAGCGGTCAGGTCAGGCCCTAGTTGCCCGGTTCGGCGGCTTCCAGCACCGCCTGCTGTGCCTGAAACAGCTCCCTGATGCCCTTGCCGGCCAGCGAGAGCAGTGAATCGATAGTCTCCCTGGTGAATGGTTTGCCTTCGGCGGTGCCCTGCACCTCGACGAACTCGCCCTGGCTGGTCATGACCACGTTAAAGTCAACGGCGGCGTTGCAGTCTTCGTCGTAGCAGAGGTCCAGTAGCTTCTGGTCGTGCACGATGCCGACGCTGGTGGCGGCTACGGCGCTCTTTAAGGGAATGGAGCCTATTATCCCCATATTGGCCAGTGTCTGCAGCCCCTGCCTCAGGGCGACGTAGGCGCCGGTAATGGCGGCGGTCCTGGTGCCGCCGTCGGCCTGCAGTACATCGCAATCAATGATGAGGGTTCTTTCCCCCAGGGCGCTCAGGTCGGTTACGGCTCGAAGCGAACGCCCGATGAGGCGCTGGATTTCCTGGCTCCGCCCGGCCACCCTGCCCAGCGCCGCCTCGCGGGAGGAGCGGGTGACGGTTGAGCGGGGCAGCATGCCGTATTCGGCGGTAATCCAGCCGGTGCCCCCGCCCCTCAGGAAGTGGGGTACCTTCTCGTCAACGCTTACCGAGCACAGCACCCTGGTCTTGCCCAGCTCTATCAATGCCGAACCTTCGGCAAAGCTCTGGTAGCCGGGGGTTATCTTTAGCGGTCTCAGCTCGTCCCAGGCGCGCCCGTCAACCCGTTTCATCTAAGCTCCTCTTTTGAAGTACGCCAGAGTATAACAGAGATAAGCCATGTTGGCAATCTCCCCCGTTTTTAACCAGTGTTTTTCTTCCCATACCCACCCGCCCAAAAAGGCATGGCCTCTTTTCATCTCTTTAACCCCACCCCTAGAGGGGAAAGAATAATCTCCCTCACTCCCTCTTAATGAATGTAGAGAGGTATGACCTCTGTAGAGTGGGCATGGGTGGGAAGAAGAACCTTCTATTAAACGGGGGAAGGGGTAAGTAAGTTTTAGAAGCACAGCTTATGAGGGTGGGAGGGTGGGAAGAAATACTCTCGCTAACATTGGGGAGAGTGGGGAAAAAGACCTTATTCTAAGCCCGCCAGGTACTCTTTCAGCCATTTAAGGGCTGCTTCGGCGGCGCTCTGTTTGTTCTGCTCCCTGTCCCCTTTAAAATTATGCTTTTGGCTGAAGGTGCTTTCCCTGTGGGATAGGCCGATATAAAACAGCCCCACCCCTTTTCCCGCGCTCTCGCCGCCCGGCCCGGCGATGCCGGTATCGGCCAGGCAGATATCGGCGCCTAATATTTTACGGCCCCCCTGGGCCATCTCCTCGGCCACTTGGGAGCTTACCGCCCCGTACTGGTTAAGGGTGGCCTCTCTGACTCCCACCACCCCGGTCTTGACCTGGTTGCTGTAGGCGGTCACCGAGCCTTTATAGTAGTCGGAGCTGCCGGCGATGTTGGTGATGCGGTGGGAGAGCAGCCCGCCGGTGGCGGACTCGACTATGCCCAGCGTCAGCCCCTTCTGCCGCAGGATAGTGCCGATTTCCTCCTCCAGCCTCATATAAACCTCTCCATCAGGCGGTATATCATCTCGTCGCTGACCTGTTTGCCGTCGTCGCTGAGCTTTTCGATGGCGCGCTCGGCCAGACTGTGACTCTGCTCGTCCTTCATGTCGTCCAGCTGGCTGTATATCCCCGTCCTTCGCCCCACCCGGAAGTTGTGCCTCTCCTCTGGTGGTAGGGACTGGAAGCGGGCAATCGCCGCCAGCATTTTCTCCTTGTCGTCGGGCAGCTTGCCCTCGATTTCTTGGAGCAGGTTGGTGATGTGGTCGCTGACGAAGTAGGCGCCGCAGTCCAGGTTCTCGATGAGCAGTTTTTCCTCCTCGACTATCTCCTCGTCACTTGCGCGGACGAAGCTGCCGTTCTGGACGTCGTCGTAGAGGGGCATCCCCTGCTTTACCGTCAGCGTTCGCACCCGTATGAACTCGGGGTCTATCTGGTTTAATACTTTAGCCGTCTCGATGGCGTGCTCCCGCCACATCTTTTTGCCGCCCAGCCCCAGCAGGACGTATTCGCACAGCGAGATGCCGGAGGCCACTACGTTCTTGCCCCCCTTGATGTGGTCGGCGGCGGTTACCCCCTTGTCCATGTATTTGAGCAGGGGGTCGTAGCCGGACTCCAGCCCGATGTGCAGTCGGGAAAGCCCGGCTTTATGGAGAGCTTTCAATTCCTCCAGCTTCTTCTTGGCCGCCGTCTTGGAGCGGGCGTAGCTGGTCACCTGGGTGATGCTGGGCAGGGTCTGCTTTAAGAACTTGATTACCTCGACCAGGTCGGGGGTGCGCATAATCAGGGTGTTGGCGTCCTGGAGGAAGACGCTGGTGCCGCCGTGGTAGAGCCACAGGGCTACGTTGGCGTAGGCCTGGCTGGGTGGGTTCTGGAGGACGGCGGCGGCCACCGCTTCCAGGTTGTCCCCGTAGCCGGATTTCCAGGCCATCGCCTTAATCCTGTCCTGTATCTCCTTGGCGGCCAGTATGTCCTGTTTTACTTCCTCCACTGGCCTCAGCTCGAACCGCTGCCCCTTGTAGATATGGCAGAACTTGCAGCGGTTCCAGGAGCAGTTTTTGGTCGCCCGGATGAGCAGGGAGTAGGCCTCGCTGGGTGGTCTGATTGGTCCCAGTTCAAAAGAGTCTGGCATCATTGGCCTTTCTACAGATAGCCGAAGACGTATTGCTTGACGAACTCAAAGTTACGCCTGACGTTTTCGGCGCCGGTAACGATGCCCATGTGGCCGGGAAGCAGGTACTCCACATCCAGCTTTGACAGCCTCTCTATAGACTGTTTAAGCTGGTCGGCATCACCGCCGGGCAGGTCAACCCGCCCCGTGTTCTGGTTGAAGATGACATCCCCGCAGATGAGCACCTTCTCGTTGCGGCAGTAGTAGCAGACGCTTTCGGGGGAGTGCCCCGGGGATGGGATAATCTCAATTTCGGTTTCCCCCAGGCTTAAGTGGTCTTCGTCTATCACCCTGTCTTCGTTGAACTTTGGGGTGGGGACGCCGAAGAACTTTGACGCCTCGACGGTGGCGGCATCTCCCAGTTGCTTTTGCACGGTGGGCAGCAGGATTTCGGCGCCGGAGGCCTGTTTGAAGGCCTCGTTGCCCCAGCTGTGGTCGCCGTGCAGGTGGGTGTTCATGATGATATCGATGTCTTTAGGCTCGATGCCGTCCTTCTGCAGGTCCTGGAGCAGGGCGGGCATGAACTCGTTGAGTCCGGGGTCAATGAGGATACTGAGTTTGTCCTTAATGACGTAGGTGTTGCAGTCCATCATTCCCTTTTCCGGGTAAAAGTATAGATTTTTAATCAGCTTCATGCTATCATTACCTCTGAAATTGAATTGAACTAACCGGCTTTTCATTATAATACGAATCGGCATCTAAAATAAAGCTAAAGGTATTTAGTAGCCGCTGGTAGCTATAATAGGAAGGAGGCACCGTTATGTTAGCCTTAGCCTGGATTACAGGTATTGTTGGCGGGCTGTCTATGGTGATGGGTATTGTCACCGCCCTCGAGGCGATTCCGTTAGTGGGTGCTGAGCTTACCTGGTTATTCTGGTTTGCCCTGTCGGGCATTCTGTTCCTGGCCAGCATTGTCTTTACTCTGGCTCGCGGTGAGTATTAGTCGCGGCTCAAGCGAGGTAAGAATTTCCTTGCACGTTTACCCCAATGCCCCCCGCAACCAGGTGGTCGGCTTCGAGGGGGGGGTGCTGGGGGTAAAGGTAGCGGCGCCGCCGGTCAAGGGCCAGGCCAACCGTGAGCTGGTCGCATTCTTAAGCCGGGTTTTGGGTGTGAGCAAGGGCAGCCTGGCCATTATCAGGGGTCACACCTCCCGCAACAAGCTCATCGCGGTCAGCGGTCTTAGCCAGGAGGAGGTTATCAAGCGGCTTTCCCCCGTTTAGTTTATTTTACCCCCTCATCTTCCGCTTGTGGCGGCGCCACAGGATGATGCCGAGTATAGTTCCCCAGATGGGGATGAAGATTAGCAGCCAGATGGCTATGGTGCCCAGAACCTGCCCGGTGATGACCAGCCCCCTGGCGGCGGACTTGAATATCTCCAGTGCGTTCCAGCCGGGGGGAACCGGCGGTTTGTCGGCAAACTCGGGCTCCAGGTAGACCGTAATCAGGCTCATTGACGATGTCCGTTCCAGGTATTGCATCCGCCCCTTGATCTGCTCTATCTCCTGGCGCACTCGGGAGATGCTTTCGTAGATTTCCAGGATGTCATCCACGTCCTCGGCCTTGTCCAGCAGGGCCAGGAATTCCTGCTCGGTGGCTTCGGCGTTGGCCAGCCTGGCTTCCAGGTCGATGTACTCCTCGGTAACATCCTGGCTGTTGGTGTTCTCCGACTCCACCCTTACCGCCAGCTCTCTTATTTCGGCCATTGCCGGCTCGAATTTATCATCGGGAACCCGGATGGAAATCCAGCCCCGCATCTCATCTTCCTCCCCGTAGACGCTTGACGACACCACATAGCCGTTGTAGCCTGTCGCCAGCTGGGTTATCGCCTGCATGGCTTCGCTTACGCTTTCCACCACCAGCGACATATCGCCGTTGCGGACTATCATCCGCTCATCGGTGTTGACTACAACCGTGGTGCTTTGATACTTATCGTCAGCTCCGCCTCCCCACCAGAATGATGAGCCTGATTCTGCTGGCGGCGGTATCACCACCGGCGGCATTGGTTCCCCTCCCCAGTCTATCTCTGGCGGTGTTATCGTCACCGGCGGCACCCGTTCTTCCGGTAGTTCCGCTGCCGGGAAAAAGCAGGAGACCGATGCCAGCAGTAATGCCAGCGATGCCACCAGCGCCAGCCCGATTATCAACCTTTTCATGATAATCCCCCCTTATAATCTATAGCTCTAATATACTATAACGATTAGGTGATAAAAAGGTTAGGCTTACGGATAGCAACGCTGGTGGCCAAAAAGTATGTTTTATATTTATTGCTATATTGCTGCTTCAGCTAATAATTCATGCTTCCGCTTCGGGCAACTTCCAGGCGAAGTAGGCGATATAGGCTGAAATCACCAGCCCGGCGACCATCATCAGCCACATGCCAATGAATCCCGTCTCTCCCATAGTAATTTGGCCAACTATTTCGAAAACCATCCATAGTCCCCCGATTATCCCCAGGACGAAGCTCAGCCACCGGTTGGCTGAAACATTCAGGGTCAGGCAAAGTATGGCCACTACCATGGGAATTAAAAAGAAGACTGCATAAAGCAGTATTATCCCTTCCATCCCTTCGCCGAGCGGCAATTCTCCCATCTCACCGCTCATTATTTCCTCTATTGTACCCGGCATCATGACACTTAAGATCCACGCCGTCGCCGTACCTATAGCCATGGTGAGCCAGAGTACGGAAAGCCTTGCCTTGCACCTCAGCAGTTCCATAATTTAGTACCTCCCTTTCTTTTTTTGACTTGAGTTTAGTTCTGGCTAACTGCCTTGTCAATACCCTTAAGATGCACTGGTCTCGCCTAATAAATAAAGACGATGCCCACCGAGACCCCGGCAGGGATAACGCTCAGGTCGGGCTCAACTGTGCGGATCATGTAGGTGTCCCAGCCCACCTTCTGGCAGAGGTCAAAGACATCGATGCCCACCCCCTCCATTGATGGCCTGGCCAGCAGGGGAAAGCGGCACTTCCCCTTCTCGATAAAGTCACAGGGTGCCCGGTTGCATAGATTTACCCGGCAGGAGCCGCAGGAAAAGCCCATAGCCAGGTCATAGCCCTCGGTCTGGGCGTAAGACTCTAAACGCCCCACGATCTCGACCGTTTTTCTATGGAAGCTCTTGGCTCCCGCCAGCCCTGAGCGCTCCTTCTTTCGGGCATCTGAGGTGGCGAAGTATTTTTCCAGATGCTCTATATCCCTCTTGAACAGGACTGCCCAGCAGTACTGGCCGAGCGCTTTTCTTATCAAATCGGGCTGGGGGGTATTTGGCGGGCAGTGAGGATTTGTCCCCGCCATATTGCAGAGCGGCACCAGGCACTTCAGCCAGACTCGTTCCTGCACCACCACCTGGGAGGCAGGTATAACTTCAGCCGCCGAAGCGCCCAGTTCCAGCGCCTTTTGCCGGAAGCGCTCCAGGTCGCGCTGTAGCTCTTCTTCTTCTATGCTCCGGATAGAGGTTTGCCGCATCTTCCGTTTTGCCGCCATGGCTATTTTCTCCTTAAGGTTACTCCGGGGTACATCTTATCACAACCTGGTCCTGACCCACAGCTTCTCCCCGTCGGTAATAAACTCAATAGTTCCCCGCTGGTCGGTGCGAAATATATTCCCGGCGCCCAGCTTCTCTTCCAGTCTCCCCACCACCTCGCCGCTGGGGTGGCCGAAGCGGTTTTCCTTCCCAACCGAGATGACCGCCACCCCGGGGCTGACCTCCGCCAGGAACTCCGGGGTGGTGGAGGTAGCTGAACCGCTGTGGCCGACCTTAAGCACGGTGCCGCTCAAATCGCTTCCCCGGGCGATGAGCCCGAACTCAGCCTCCCGCTCGATATCTCCGGTGAGCAGAAAGCTCACCTCCCCGGCGCTTAAATGCAGTACCACGCTGTTGTTGTTTATATCCGAATTGGTTCCGATTAGCGGCGGGATTTGCGGATTCAGCACCTCTATCATTACGCCGTCGCCCAGGTCAATCTCCTGCCCGGCTTGAGCTATGGTGCATTCAATATCCCTTTCCCCGATTAACCCCAGCCACTCCCGGCACAGCGGGGAATCGTAGTCCGATTCGGGGTAGAGCACCCGCTCCACCCGGTATCTCTTTACTGCCTCCACCAGCCCGGTGAGGTGGTCGGCGTGTGGGTGAGTCAGCACTACCAGCTCTATCGTCCTGTCCCAGAAGGGCATTTTACTCCCCAGCGCCAGCGCCAGCGCCTGCGGGCTGGGGCCGCCGTCAACCAGCACCTGCTGGCTCCCCTTCTGGATGAGGATGGCTTCGCCCTGCCCTACATCGAGGAAGCTTACCCGGAGCTTATCGTCGGGCATGGTGGCGGCGGCGGTTGACGCCAGAACGGCTAATATCAACAGCGGCGGTACCACCCACCTCAGCGGCAGTCGGGAAACGAGGTCGGTGGACCGGCTCGCTCCTTCTTTAAGCCGTTTTGCTATCTTTGGCAGCCGCTTCCGGCTGCTCACCAGCCATATCACTATGGCCAGGACGGCGTAGTAGCTCACTATAAGAGGAGTGTTAACCGCGCCTACCTCTACGGCGGATATATCAAGTGAGGCAAACCCCCTCACTATCAAGAGCATGTAAGAGGCGAACAGCCAGGCCAGCCAGCCGATGCCCTGGGCGATGGGCAGAAAGACCAGGCCGATTATTCCCCCCACCCCACCCAGGACGATGAGCGCCGGCAGGGCCGGCAGGGCCAGGAATGTCGCTAGCGGCCCGGCGAAAGAAACGATACCGAAGTAGTGGGCCACCACCGGCCAGACGGCGATGGTGGCGGCCAGGGTCACGCTGAAGCTGTCGGTAACGATAGCGGCCAGGGATGCACCCGCTCCCTCCTCCCCGATGGTGGCGCTAAACAATTTTTTGCCCAGGCCCATCAGGGGCGGGGCGATAAAAATCAGCCCGGCCATGCCCAGGAAGCTCAGCTGGAAGGCGGCGTCCCAGAGGATATTCGGCTGGATGCCCACCATTACGGCGGCGGCGAAGGCCAGCGAGGTAACGGCGGTGCGCTGCCTGCCCAGCAGCTCGGCGCTTAAGAAAAGGCTGGCCATGATGGCCCCCCGCACTACCGGCGGGTTCAGGCCGGTGATTAATGCGTAGAGCCAGATTACCCCCAGCGCCAGCCAGATATAGATGTAACGCCTCTTGCCGAAGAGCCGTAGGCCGATGCTGAGCAGGATGCCGGCCATAATGCTTAAGTGGAGGCCGGAGATGGCCAGCAGGTGGGCGGTGCCGGTGCCGGCGAAGTCGTCCTTTATTGGCTGTGGAATATTATATCTGATGCCCAGGACGACCCCCTGCGCCAGCGATGCCTGCGGCTCGGGCATAATCTGGGCGATGCTTTGAGATAGGCTGTTCCTCAGTGAGTAGACCCAGGCCATCGGCTTAAGACCCCGCCCCGTCTCCAGAATCTCTATGTCGGGGTAGAGCATGGTTGAGTAGATTGCCTGGTTTTTCAGATAGCCCTTATAGTCAAAGTCGTCAAGCTGTGGCGGTGTCTCCAGTTTTCCCCTCACCAGGAGCACATCGCCGTAGTCATATTCGGGGTAGCGGGGGACAAAGAGAAGGGCGTCCCCTGATACCTCGTCCCCGTTTATTTCGCTGGCGGAGAGGCGGATATGGGTGGACCTGTCCCTTATTTCGGGGTCGGCGCTCACCGTCCCCTTAATCTCCACATCTTGGCCGTTGTAGAACCTGATGTGGCTCTCATCGTTTGGGGGGAGGCTTGCCTGGTAGCAGAAAGCCCCGCCGAAGAAGGCAATCAGGCAGACGGCGGTCAGAATTATTACCTTGTGCTTTTTGCGGAAAAAGAAAAGCAGAATAAGTGGAGTAAGCCCGGTAAAGATGAGGGGCAGGGGCAGGGCAAGCTTTGACCCCAGATAGATACCGGCCAGCCAGGCACCGCTCAAGTATATAAGCGCCAATATTCTTCCCCTGAGCGTTAGTCACCTACGGTAATCAGGTCTTTAATCTGCTCGTAGATAGTCGGGCCGATGCCTTCGACCCGGGTTATCTCGGTGATATGCTTGAATCCCCCGTTCTGCTGGCGGTAGGTGATGATGGCCTGTGCCTTGCTTTCCCCGATGCCGGGCAGGGCTTCTAAGAGCCAGGCTTCGGCCCGGTTGATGTCTATCTTCTGCGGTGCTTCTTCCTGGGAGACCGCCGCGCTCGGCTCCGTGGGAGGCGGCAGTGAAATCTCTACCGGCCGGGCTGGCTTGTATTTCTGCCAGGCAACTATCCCCCCGATAACGATAACAGCCACCAGCAGGATAATAATCAGCGTCCAGAATCTTTGCCTGGCCATAGCTAGCTCTACCCAGTATAGCAGAATGAGTAGAAATGTATAGATATGCAGTCAGGAAAATCTAGAAAATAAGGTCTGGACAAATGTTAAGAACGGGGGTATAATACCGCCACTTTAACTAGGGAGGTGTACCATGATAAAGGCTCTAAAGGTAATCCTGATTATCTACGGAGCGCTGGCGGTTATTTTGGGCGTGCTACAGGCTTTCTTCCCCAATGTGATATCAGCCATGATGAATCTGGGGGACATGCCCGATGTCTGTAATCCGGGGCTGTACGCCCTGGCGGCGTCAGGTATCTCTATGATTGCCGGCGGTATCTTTCTCATCATCGCCGGGTCGCGGGATATCCTTCGCAACATCCTCTGGGTGCAGTTTGCCCTGCTGTGGGCCATTCTGGCTGTAGCCATCGCCGTGTTCTCGGTTCTCATGGGCTACGTTGACTTCAGCCAGGCGATGGGAGCGATTATCACTGACGGCGTCTTCTTCATACTGTTAATGGCTTTCTATCCCTGGGGTCGCACCGAAGATTAGCAGTTAACCCTTTTGTTTTATAAACCGTGGGCTTCTCTAAGCAGCCCGAATGGTGGCCTGCTGTGAGCCACGCTTTCCGTCGCGGGCTTGAGAGGGGGCTTTAGCCCCCTCTTTTTGTTTCTACCCCTCCCCCTATTGTCTATCTTCCCATACCCACCCGCCCAAAAGGTTTCACCTCTTTAACTCTCTAACCCCTCCCACCTTATAGAAAATAAGGTCTAGACATCCCACATAGAAAATAAGGTCTAGACATCCCACCTTCTGGAAAACAAGCTCTAGACATCCCACCTTCTGGAAAACAAGCTCTAGACAGGGATATGGGAGGGGGGGGTATAATGGTCAAAATTTTAATCACAGGAGGTGTACTGTGTTAAAGGCTCTAAAGGTAATCCTGATTATCTTCGGGGCGCTGAGTGCTGTGTCAGGTCTGATGCATATTTTTGCTCCTGATATGCTAAAAGCCATGATAGGTTTAGGGGAAATGCCCGAAGCCTGTAAGCCAGCCATGATGTCTATGGTGATGGTAGGCGTTTCCTTCGTTGCTGCGGGTGTCTATTTGATTATCGCCGGGACGAAGGATATCCTGCGCCACATTTACTGGGTACAGTTCGCCCTGCTGTGGGCTATTCTGGCTGTAGCCGGCGAAGTGTACTCGGTCCTAATGGGCTATGTCACCTTCAACCAGGTGATGCCGATGGTTATCCTGGATAGTGTCTTCTTTATATTGTTAATGGCTTTCTATCCCTGGGGCCGCACCGCGGAATAGCAGTTAAAACTGTTAATAGCTGCTGGTTTCTTTAAGAAATATTGTAGGCCAAAAAAGGTCAGGAGCCTCTGAGGGCGGTCCTCAGCGCCTCTTCCGACTCAGGGGTGGTGACGGCTATTATCTGGTCTTCGGCCTGAAGGACGGTGCTGGCGGTAGGCAGGCGGGGCTTCTCCTGCTTGGGAATAATCAGGAACAGCCGGCTCTTCGGTGGCAGATGGATATCTTTAATCTTCTTGCCTACCGTCTTGGCGTCGGCGGGGATTTTCAGCTCCACAATCTCCAGCCCTTTGTCCCTGATATCGAGCAGGTGGGTCAGGGAGTGGGTGGGTACTTCTTCCTGTATGCTTTCCAGGATGATATTGGTGCTGCTCACGGCGACATCAATGCCCAGCTCTTTGAAGATGGCCTCGTTCTTGGGGTTATTAATGCGGGCTACCGTGCGGGGCACATTGAATTTATGCTTGGCCACCTGGCAGGCGATAAGGTTATCCTCATCGTCGCCGGTAACGGCGATGAACATCTCGGCCCGTCCCGTGCCCACTTCGGTCAGGGTAGCCACCTCGCAGCCGTCGCCGCGGATGCAGACACTGCCCAGCTCGTTACAGATAAATTCGGTTCGGGCCGGGTCCTTTTCCACCACCACTATCTCGTGCCCTTCGCCGAGCAGAGTTCTGGCCAGGTAGTAGCCCACCTTGCCCCCGCCGATGACGATGATATACATTATTTAGACTCCTCCTCCGGCTCCGCTTCCAGTTTCTCCTTCAGCATCTGGGCGAATATGGTGGTCGGGCTGAAGGCTTCTATTCCCAGGGAGTTAAAAAGCTCACGGCGCAGCGGGTCATACACTCGGCAGAGCACCCTGGGCACCCTGAAGATGTTCCTGGCAATCTGGGCGGCCATGACATTGCGGTTGTCCCCCTGGGTTAGAGAGAAAAAGGCATCGGCCTCCCCGATGCCGGCTTTCCTGAGCGACTCCTCATCCATGCCGTCGCCCACTAAAGCGGTGCCGCCGAACTCTGGGGACAGCCGCCGGAAGCTGTAGGCATCGGTGTCCATGATGGTAACGCTGTGCCCCTCGATGTCCAGCAGTCCCGCCAGTCGGGCGCCCACCCTGCCGCAGCCCATAATTACTATTTTCATAATCTTAAACTCATAGAATTATATTTTAATCCTTGGCCGGGGCCGGTGTATACTGGTGATAAAGTATAACCTGGCAGGGGGCGTTTCTGAGCACGTAGGGCAGGACGTTGCCCAGGCTGAACTGCCCGAAGCGTCTCTTGTAGGAAAGCCCCATTATTATCAGGTCTACCTCTCTCTCCACGGCTTCATCGATGATGGTGGGACCGACCTCGCGAGCCTGAAGCAGGTCGGTCTCCACCTCGTAGTCTGCCTCCTCGGCCACGGTGGAGATATGGTCCAGTATTTCCTCGGCCTTGGCCGTCTCCGACCCTATCTCGGCGTCCAGGGGCAGGGAGCGCTTCACTGTGATAACGTAAACCGCCCAGATTTTGCCCTTGTTCTTCTTGGCCAGCTGGCAGGCCAGCCTCATCGTTTCGTCGTCAACCGGGGTGCCGGTCACCGGCACCAGTATCTTATTAAACTCCATTAGTTATTCTTCCCGTTTATTATGGAGTAATCGGTATTATAATATTCTTGACGTAAATTCACAACACCCTTTCCCCCGGCTTCCTGGGTATATTGGTTAGGGGCAGGTTCTCTTTCCGCCGGTAGAAGTAGTAGATGATAAAGCCGATTGCCATCCAGATGATGCCCACCCAGCGGCTGTAGGGCTGGGTAATTAATATAATAATCCATATTATGGCGGTGGCCGCCAGCCCTATCATCGAGCTTACCGGCAGCTCGTATTTCCCGATTCTGATATTCCAGCCCAGCTTAAAGGGTCGCTCCATATCAGGCCGCCTTATTCTCATGCTTAATATAGAGGCGTGGGCGAACATAAAGGCCAGCAGCGAGCCGAAGGCGTAAAGCGCCCCCATGTTCTCGAAGGCGTTGGTGGCAAAGAACCCCGGCGTCAGGATAAGCAGGGCGATTATACCGAAGATGATGATGGCCACATGGGGAGTCTTAAATTTCTGGTGCACCCGGCTTAAGGCAGCCGGCTGCAGCCTGTGGCTGCCCAGGGAGAAGGCCAGCCGGGAGATGCCGATAAGCCCGGCATTGGTGGCGATGAGCAGTATGGTGCCGGCCAGCAGGGCGATTAACGGCTTGAGAACATTGGATATCAAGGCTATGGGCAGCTTGGCGGCTATTCCCGCCACCGGGTCCCTGGCCCAGTCGGTGGCAAGCTCCTGCGGTGACATCGCCGATAGAGATACCAGCGATATTCCGGCAAAGATAACCAGCACGGCAACTATCATCATAATCAGCGCCCGGGGCACTTTTTTCTCCGGCTGCTTGGTTTCCTCGGCCATCTGGGACATGGTCTCGATGCCGGTATAGGCTATGGATGCCAGGGCGATGCCGAAGACCAGGTTGCTGGTGGTGGGCCAGTTATCGATGATGCGGTGGAATAGCACCGGCGGGTTGAAGAGCAGGATAAAGCCGATAACCACCAGCGCCACCTGGGTGGTTATATCCAGTATGGCGGCGCCGATGTTTAGAAAAGAGGTCTCCTTGATGCCGATGATATTTATAACCATCAAAAAGCCGACGATGCCCATTGAGGTCAGTGTGCCCAGTATGGGGGATACTTTAAACGGCTCCCAGAAGAAACCGAGGTAGGGGGGAATGGTATAAGCTGATATCGAAATAGTAACGATGTAGCTCAGCATCAGTGCCCAGCCGGCGGCGAATCCGGCCAGGTCGTTAAAGCCGTGGCGGGCGAAGCTGGCCGAGCCACCGGCTTCGGGGAGCATGGCGGTGCCCTCGGCGTAGGTGAGGGCGGTGAAGATAAAGAGGATACCGGCGATGCCCAGCACCACCGGGGTCGCCCCCAGGGCAATAAGGGCAACGATGCCCAGGGCGTAATAGATAGACGAGCCGACATTGCCGTAGCCGGCACTGAACAGCGCCGGGACTCCCAGCACGCGGCGCAATCGGAAGCGCCTGATTCGCCGGGGGCGGACGACCCTGTCGCCGGGTTTAGGCTGGTAACCCTCTGTCATCTTTCACCGGTTTAAGTTAATTTTACCATTATAGCCCACAATTTGAGCATTTTATGCCTCCGCGTGCTGGATGTCAACCTGTTTCTGGCTTGACAATCGCCTGCTCCTCAACTAAACTCAAGGTGAAAGCGAAATGTTAGAGTTTCTCTTTTCTTACCCACCGGCTTTCCCCCAACCCTCATCCCGGTACGCCTCCCCCGGGCAGAGGAGGATTAGAGCGTGAGGTTACCCTTCATCCCCCGTGAGGAGAGATTTTTCGACCTTTTTCAGGCAAGCGCCGAAAACATGGTCAAGGCGGCTCAAAGCCTCAAGGAGATGATTAACAACTGGGAGCATGTCGAGGGTAAGGTAGCCGAAATAACCGAGCTCGAGCATAAAGGGGACACCATCACCCACGAGATTATGTCGCGGTTGAACCGCACCTTTGTTACCCCCTTTGACCGGGAGGACATAGTCCAGCTGGCTCACTCACTGGACGATGTCACCGACTTTATTCACTCGGCAGCCGACGCCATGCTGCTCTATAAAGTGGAACGCCCCGGCGAGAGGGCTAAAGAGCTGGCCGATATCATCGTGCAGGCGGCGGAGGAAGTGGAAAAGGTTTTGCCCCAGCTAAAGAAACGCATCGTCTTGAGCTCGGTGCTCAAGCGGTGCGTGGAGATTAACCGGCTGGAGAATCTGGCCGACCGGGTCTACCGCTCGGCAATCGCCGAGCTTTTTGATGATTCCACCGATATGGCCCATATCATCAAGTGGCGCGAGATTTATGCCCATATGGAGAGCGCCACCGATAGGTGTGAGGATGTGGCTGATGTCTTGGAAGGGGTAGCCATCAAGCATGCCTGATTCCTCCCTGGCGCTTCTTATCGTCATCGTCGTCTTTGCCGTTGGCTTCGGCGTGGTTAACGGGTTTAACGATGCCGCCAACGCCATCGGCGCTTCGGTCGGCTCCCGGGCCATCTCCCCCCGCAATGCGGTAGTACTGGCCGCCTGCTTCAATTTTGCCGGCGCCGCCACCGGTCTGGAGGTGGCCAAGACCATCGGCAAGGGCATTCTGGTCCCGGAGGCTATTTCATATCTTACGGTGATTGCTGCTTTAGCTGCGGTTATTGTCTGGGGGACATTGGCCACCTACTGGGGTCTGCCGGTGAGCATCACCCACAGCTTTATTACCGGCCTGGCCGCCGCCGGTGCTGCTACAGTGGGCATCGGTGCCATACAGTGGAATATCATGCAGCGGGTGCTGTCGTCGGTGGTGGCGGCTCCCGTCCTTGGCTTTATCGGCGGCTTTGTCCTCATGATTATCCTGTTCTGGATTTTCCGGCAGAGCGCCCCCGCCCGGATGAGAATTATCTTCAGCCGCCTGCAGTGGGTTACCGCCGCCTTTCTGGCCTACAGCCACGGCAAGAATGATGGCCAGATGCCCATCGGCGTTATCACCATGGCGCTGGTCATTTACACCGGCCAGGCCGGCTTATGGGACAATGTCCCCTTCTGGGTAATCGTCCTTTCCGCCTTATCTATAAGCTCGGGAATGGCTTTTGGCGGCTGGCGGGTTATTAAAACCATCGGATTCAAGGTCACCAACATGCAGCCGGTGCACGGCTTTGCCGCCAATCTCTCGGCGGCGGGGGTCATTGAGATGGCCTCCCATCTGGGTATCCCGGTGAGCACCACCCACTGCGCCGCGGCCGCCATCATGGGGATAGGGTCTACCAAACGCTTCTCGGCGGTGCGCTGGGGGGTGGCCGGCAATATCGTAGCCGCCTGGATACTGACCTTCCCCATCTGCGCGGTGCTGGGCTACTTCTTTGCCTGGCTGCTGGGGATGATACTCTAGTCGGGCAGGCTGATTTCCCTGGGGGCTACCCGGTGCTTCTCGGCGATAATTATAGCCTCGATGGCCAGCACCGCTAAATCAATCTTGTCCTGCTGGCTCACCACCACGTAGTCAAAGAGGGGCAGTTGCTTTATCTCTTCCTCGGCCGTTTTCAGGCGCAGGTCGCAGTCGAAGTCCGATTCCGTCCGCCGCCCCTTAAGCCGGGCGCTAAGCTCTTCCATGGAAGGCGGCACCACGAAGATAAACACCGCCTGGGGCACCAGTTTTTTGACGGTGGCCGCCCCCTGACAGTCAACCTTTAGTATGACGTCCTTGCCCTGCTCCAGGGCCTGGCTCACCGGTTCTTTAGGCACGCCGTAGCGGTTGCCGTACACTTCAGCGCACTCCAGGAACTGGTTGCCCTCCAGCATCTTCTGGAAGCGCTCAGGGGAGATAAAGTGGTAGTCCACGCCGTCTTTCTCCCGGGTGCGCTTGGGACGGGTGGTCACCGTGGTGATGAACTGGGCGGGGTAGCCCGACTCTTTCAGCTGGCTCAGGATGGCGTCCTTGCCCGTTCCCGAAGGACCGGAGAGGACTACCAGCAGCGGACTTGACTGAAGTTCGCCCGGGGAAGCGCCTTTAGGCTTCGACCTTTTCATCAACTGGCTCTGGTTTCAGCAGTGAGCTGCCCCGGAGGGCCTGCAGTCTGCCGGCAACGGTTTCCGGGGAGAGGGCAGCCTTGATAATTTGCCCGCTATCGAAGAAGATAACGGCCTTGGTCCGGCGGCCGCTGGTCATGTCGATTAGCAATCCCTTTTTTTCTCCTTCTTGCATAATACGCTTGGTGGGGGCTGAGTTTGGTGAAGCTATGGCAATAATTCTATTTATTGCTACGAAATTACTGAACCCAACGTGAACCAGTTCCGCGACCATTGTTATCACCTCTTTATAACAGCGGTGCTTAATATAATATACCCTAAAAGCCAATTAGGCAATGCTTTTTAAGGGTAAATACGCTTGAATTACGGGCGGTTTGGTGATATTCTATTTTGATGGATTGAAGTGTGCATGAGCGATTATCACGGAGAAACGGGGCTGTCTCTGGGAGAGTTAATTCTGGAGATAGCTTTTTTATGTTCTTTGAGAGAAGACGTTGAAGTAAGGAGGCCAGCGGTTGTATAAGATATTAGTTAGAGAAGACCTGGTTCCCGGCATTCATCTTTTTAAGGTGGCGGCGCCGGCGGTGGCTCAAAAGGCTAGAGCGGGGCAGTTCGTCGTGGTCAGGATTGATGAGAAGGGCGAGCGCATACCGCTGACCATCGCCGACTGGGACAAAGATAAGGGCACGGTAACTATTGTCTTTATGGAGGTGGGGGCGACCACTGCCCGGCTGGCGCTGCTCAAAGAGGGCGACGCCATCGCCGACTTCGTCGGCCCCCTGGGCGTACCCGCCGAGATCGAAAACTACGGAACTGTAGTCTGTGTCGCCGGCGGTGTGGGAACGGCTGTGGTAGCCCCCATCGCCCGCGCCCTGAAGCAAGCCGGCAATAAGATTATCACCATCCTGGGGACACGCAGTAAAGACCTGCTTTTCTGGGAGGACGTGCTTAAATCCACCAGCGACCGGATGATTGTCACCACCGATGACGGCTCTTACGGCCGCAAAGGGGTGGTCACCGAGCCGCTAAAAGAGCTTTTAGAGTCCGGCGAGAAGATAGACCGCGTCGTCGCCATCGGGCCGGTGGTGATGATGAAGTTCTGCTCGCTGACCACCGCCCCCTCCGGGGTCAGGACTGTCGTCAGCCTCAACCCGATTATGGTCGATGGCACCGGCATGTGCGGCTGCTGCCGGGTGTCGGTTGGCGGCGAGACCAAGTTCGCCTGTGTTGACGGCCCCGATTTTGACGGGCATAAGGTGGACTGGGATTTGCTGGCGGCCCGCCAGCGTATCTATCTTGACGAAGAGAAGTGCGCTTACGATGAGTGGCAGAAAAGCCACGCCGCTTGAGAGAGGTGAGTAAATGGCCAAGCTGAATCTTAATAGAGTAGAAATGCCCCGCCAGGACCCCAAAAAGAGGGGCAAGAATTTCAATGAGGTGGCGCTGGGTTACAGTCTGGAGCAGGCTAAGGAAGAGGCCAGCCGCTGTATCCAGTGCAAGAAGCGCAACTGCGTTACCGGCTGTCCGGTTGAGGTGGATATCCCCGATTTTATCCAGGCTATCCGAGACGGCGATATGCCGGCGGCGGTGAGGATTTTAAAGAGCAAGAACGCCCTGCCCGGTATCTGCGGGCGGGTCTGCCCTCAGGAGACCCAGTGCGAGTCTACCTGCACCCTGGCTAAAAAGGAGGCCCCCATCGCCATTGGCCGCCTGGAAAGATTCGTCGCCGACTGGGAGCGGGCCAATATGCCGGCTAAAGACTCTACCCCGCCCCGCCCCAAGCCAACCGGCAGGAAGGTGGCCGTGGTCGGCTCGGGTCCGGCTGGCCTTACGGCGGCGGCTGACCTGGCCAGGCTGGGGCACGGCGTCACCATCTTCGAGGCGCTGCACGTCGCCGGCGGGGTGCTGATGTACGGCATCCCCGAGTTCCGTCTGCCCAAGGAGATCGTCCAGGCCGAGGTCGACTTTGTCGCCTCGCTGGGGGTGGATATAAAGCTGGACTCGGTGGTGGGCAAGCTGGCCACTTTAGACGAGATACTGGCTCAAGGCTACGACGCCATTTTCCTGGGCACCGGCGCCGGCCTGCCCATGTTCTTAAATATTGACGGCGAAAATTTAAACGGCATCTACTCGGCCAATGAGTTCCTGACCCGGGTCAACCTGATGAAGGCCTATCTCTTCCCAGACTACGACACCCCGGTCAAGGTGGGCAAGAAGGTGGCCGTGGTCGGCGGCGGCAACGTGGCCATGGACTCGGCGCGGTGCGCTCTGAGGCTGGGCGCCGACGACGTCTATATCATCTACCGCCGCTCCGAGGCGGAGATGCCCGCCCGCCGTGAAGAGGTCGAGAACGCCCGGGAGGAGGGCATCCAGTTCAAGCTTTTGACCAACCCCAAGCAATTTTTAGGTAACGACAAGAACTGGGTTACCGGCGCCGAGTGCCATGAGATGGAACTGGGCGAGCCCGATGACAGCGGCCGCCGCCGCCCGGTGGTGAAAAAGGGCAGCGAGTTCGTTGTTGATTTGGACGAGGTCATCGTGGCTCTGGGCACCCGCCCCAACCCACTTATCTCCTCGACTACCGTTGGTTTAGAGACCACCAAGTACGGCACCGTCGTCGCCGACGAGGAGACGGGCAAGACGGTCAAGGACAGGGTATGGGCCGGCGGCGATATTGTTACCGGGTCGGCTACGGTAATTTCAGCGATGGGGGCGGGTAAGAGGGCGGCCAAGTCGATTGATGAGTATTTGAGGGGGTAGGGGGTTTTATATAAAACTATGAGCCTTGCTGCGAAATAGCGAGGCTCTTTTTTGCTTTGCTGAATTTAGATAACTAAGCCTCTTGCTTACTAATAACTTTGTTTGTACAATGCTGTTAGGAAGCCATGATAGAGAAGCGTTCATTTAAAATTCGGTCTAAAATAATTACTCCTACTGACATTCGGCGTATTGCCAATCTGTTCTACGACATATATTCTGAATATTCAAGAAGTTTACAAAAAGATTACCCCGAACTTGAGAACTACCCAAACTTTGAAGTTTCAACGACGGATGGAACTGAATACTCTGCTGACACGTTGGACATTTTTAAATCCGAAGGTATTTTAGATAGCAAAACTGTTAAAGAAATTAAAATGTCCTTCCGTATTTATAAGTTCAATACGGAGGTGTCTATAAAATTAACGGACTCACGATACGATGGTTGGCTCAACTATATTGAGGTTGAAGGCTCTGACAGTACTTGGGTTAGTGGTACATTTGGTAGATTATTGGAGTGCGTAAGTTCTTGGCAAAGTCAAAGTTCAATAGGTAAAGGGTGGAGATGGTTGATATCCATAGTAATCGCCTTTTTAGTTGGGTTTTCTATAATTGCGTTGGTTGACTTGGCAATATCCCTTTTTTCTGGTGGAGAATACAGGATTGACCCAAGAGTATATTACTTTTCGTGGACCGGTGTTGGTTTTTTTTGGTTTATAGCTGACTATATCGCAAAGTTATGGCCTAGCATTGAAATAGTTACAGGCCCCGAACATTCACATGAGCTGCAAAAAAGTAGAAAAAGGATTTCTTTTATTATCACGGCTATTGTTTTACCATTGGTGGTGGGGTTGCTTGGTAACATTATCGCCAATATTGTTACCAAATAAATATTGACTGTTATCATTTCCTTATTCTCCCCGCCCTCCTTCTTCTTCCCATCCTTACTTCCCCCCATCGTTATCTTCCCATACCCGCCCGCCCAAAAGGCTTTGCCTCTTAGACTTACTTAGCCGCCCCGCCCCAATAATAGCTAGTCACAGTACGAAT
>Ga0315548_1001013_pt1 | contig 24533 bp, 18 predicted proteins | sample SalMarSW160110MG_2_FD_202540 | JGI IMG/M metagenome (GOLD analysis project Ga0315548, IMG submission 202540) | Salt marsh sediment microbial communities from the Plum Island Ecosystem LTER, Massachusetts, United States - Salt Marsh Sediment SW1601-110 ...
GTGTAGTGATTCAGAGCGTCCTCACCGTTCTCGGTGTGCTGATTGGCCTGTTGGCCCTGGCGGCCGGCCTCACCTTCATCGAACGGCGCCTGCTCGGGCTGTTTCAGGAGCGCTACGGGCCTAACCGCGCCGGTCCCTTCGGACTGCTGCAGGTAGTGGCCGACGCCGTCAAGATAATGACCAAGGAAGACTGGATCGCGCCGTTCAGCGACCGGTTTGTGTTTTTCCTGGCCCCTGCGATCATGGTATTCGCCACGGTCATGCCGTTTTCCGTCGTGGTTTTTTCTCCGGCCGTGGCTGTGGCGGATCTGAACATCGGGCTCCTGTTCTTCCTGGCCATGTCCTCTCTGGCGGTTTACGGGGTAGCTCTCGGCGGTTGGGCCTCCAACAGCAAGTACTCGTTGCTCGGCAGCCTGCGAGCGGTGGGCCAGATGGTCAGCTACGAAGTATTCATGGGCCTGTCCGTGATGGGGGTGGTCGTGCTGGCCGGATCCTTCAGTCTCGGGGAGATCGTGAGGGCTCAGAGCCGGATGTGGTTCTGCATACCCCAGCTGCCCGGTTTGGTCATTTTCCTGATCGCGGGATCGGCGGAAAGCCGGCGGATCCCCTTCGATCTTCCGGAGGCGGAGGCCGAGCTGGTTGCCGGTTTCCATACGGAGTATTCGGGGTTCAAGTTCGCCTTTTTCTACATCGGCGAGTACTTGGGCATCACCCTGCTGTCCACCTTCGTGGTGGTATTGTTCTTCGGCGGCTGGCTCGGTCCCTGGCTTCCGCCGATCCTCTGGTTTTTAATAAAGCTCGCGATCGTCATCGCCTTCCTCATCCTGGTGCGGGCCGCGCTGCCGCGACTGAGGTACGACCAGCTGATGAGGTTCGGATGGATGGTCATGCTCCCCCTGGCGCTGTTGAATCTCTTGGTGACCGGGGCGCTCGTGCTGGCTGCGGGACGATAGATCCCTCAAGAGGAGGTTATTGTCGATGTTCAGCATCATCCGCACCCTCTGGCTCGTTTTCCTGCGGGCCTTCAGGCCCCGCTTCACCGTGCGCTACCCCGATGAGCGGCGCCGCCTTCCTCCCCGCTGGCGAGGACGGATCATCCTGTCCAGGGACCCGGATGGACAGGAACGGTGTGTGGCCTGTTATCTGTGCGCCGTGGCCTGCCCCGTGGACTGCATCGCCCTGCAGGCCACGGAGGATGATCAGGGCAGAAGGTACCCGGAGTTTTTCCGCATCAACTTCTCCCGGTGCATATTCTGCGGATTTTGTGAGGAGGCCTGTCCGACCTATGCCATTCAGCTCACTCCCGATTTCGAGATGGCCGAGTACCGTAGGAAGGATCTGGTATACGAGAAGGAGGACCTTTTGATCGGGGGATCCGGCAAGTATTCCGGGTACAACTTCTACCGGGTGGCGGGGGTGAGCATCGGCGGCAAGGATAAAGGGGAGGGCGAGGGTGAGCTTCCCCCGGTGGATATTCGCGATCTGATGCCGTAGGGGAGGTAAGGAGGAGTGATGAATGGGATTGTCTGGATTTCGGGGGCAGTGGCCGTGATAAGCACGCTGGCGGCTGTTACGCGCCGAAACGCGGTGCATGCCCTGCTGTACCTGATCGTCGGCATGCTCGGCGTGGCTGTGGTGCTCTTCGCCTTCGGTGCGGCCTTCGCCGCGGTCCTCCAGGTCGTCATCTGGGCCGGGGCCATCATGGTGCTGTTCCTGTTCGTCATGATGATGCTCAGCCTCCGCACCGAGAAGAGGGCGGCCGTGCGCCTGAGGGCGATCATCGGGCCCGCCCTGCTGGCGGTGGTTCTGGCCGTCGAGCTCATGGTTGTCATGACCGTGGCGCCTCCGCAACCTCCGGCTGCAGCGGCGGTGCAACCCGAACAGGTCGGCTCATCCCTGTACGGTCCGTATGCCGTCGTGGTGGAATTGGCTTCTGTGCTGTTGCTGGTCGGCGTGGTCGGGGCTTTCCACCTCGGTCGAGGTCGAGAAAAAGACGAGGGACGGTGAGCCAATGACGACGGTGCTCGTACAGTACGGATTGCTCCTGGCCGCGGCGTTGTTCCTCGTCGGTCTGGCGGGGGTGCTGTTCCGCAGAAATCTTCTGTTCACCCTGTTGTCGCTGGAGATCATGCTGAACGCCGCCGGGCTGGCGTTCGTGGTCGCGGCGAGTCGCTGGCAGCAGCCGGACGGGCAGGTGATGTTCCTGATCATTCTGGCCGTCTCTGCGGCCGAGGCCGCAGTGGGGCTGGCCCTCATCCTGGGGATCCACCGGGAGAGCGGAACGCTTGATCCTGATGAGCTCAGCAGGCTTAGGGGGTGATATGGTTACGCTCATGTGGCTGATTCCAGCATTTCCCGCCGCCGGATTCCTCGTGCTCAGCACCCTCGGCCGGCGACTTTCCCGGCCGGCCTGCGCCGTAATGGGTACAAGCTCCGTGGCCCTGTCCATGATCGTCTCGGCCGTCGTGGCCTGGGGATACCTGAGCCCGACGCTTCCCCGGCCACTGACAACCACGGCGCTGTGGCAGTGGATGGAGATCCGCTCTCTCAGCATCGGCTTCGGGCTGCACCTGGACTCCCTGTCCCTGCTCTGGGTACTGGTGGTAACCGGGGTTGGATTCCTCATCCACCTCTACTCCACCAGCTTCATGTCCGCTCAAGAAGGCTACGGTCGCTACTTCGCCTATCTCAACCTCTTCATAGCCTCGATGCTGCTGCTCGTGCTGGCAGATGGCCTGCTGCTGCTGTATTTGGGTTGGGAAGGGGTGGGCTTGTGCAGCTTCCTGCTCATCGGATTCTGGTACAGGGAACCGGCAAACTCCAAAGCTGCGCTGAAAGCCTTCGTGGTAACCCGCATCGGTGACACCGCCCTCATCATCGGCATCTTGCTCCTCTACACCCGCCTGGGCAGCGGCAACATTCAGGAGCTGCTCTCCCGTGCCTCTTCCCAGATCCCGCCGGGGGCACCTCTGGCAGTTGCCGCCGCCGCCCTGTTGCTGGCCGGCGCGCTGGGTAAAAGTGCCCAGATCCCCCTGCAGACCTGGCTGCCCGACGCCATGGCCGGCCCCACCCCGGTCAGCGCGCTGATCCACGCCGCCACGATGGTCACCGCCGGCGTCTACCTGATCGCCCGCATGAACGTGCTCTTCGCTTTGGCGCCGACGGTGCGCTTTCTGGTGGCGATCATCGGGGCGGCCACCCTCATCCTGGCCGGATTCAGCGCCGCGTCTCAGCGCGACATCAAGCGCGTTCTGGCCTACTCGACCATCAGCCAGATCGGGTATATGTTTCTGGCTCTCGGTGTAGGCGCCTGGCCGGCCGCGGCCTTTCACTTTCTCACCCACGCCTGTTTCAAAGCCCTGCTCTTCCTGGGGGCGGGGGTGATCATCCTGAACCTGGGTGATGAGCACGATATTTTCCGGATGGGGGGTCTGTGGAAGAGAATGCCCCTGGTGTTCGCTACATTCCTGACCGCGGCGCTGTCCATGGCCGCGGTTCCACCCCTTACCGCCGGCTTCTACAGCAAAGACTGGATCCTGTACTGGGTGTGGAACTCCGGCCCGTCCGGACCGATCCTGTGGCTTCTAGCCCTCCTGGGAATCGTACTGACCTCCCTGTATACCTTCCGCCTGGTGTTCATCGTATTCCTGGGACCGGAACGCAGCCGGCCTTCGGGCCGGCCCGGTGCCCTCCTGACGATTCCCCTTGTGGTGCTGGCCGTACCCGCCGCGCTCGCCGGGTTCCTGGAAACGCCCCGTCACCTCGGAGACATCAGGGTATTCTCCCGCTTCATCGCCCAAACGGCCCCGGTGGTGGAGCCTGCACCGAGCATGCCGGGAATGGTCGTCTGGCTGATCCTCGTTTCCGAGGCGGCCTCGCTGCTGGGGATCCTGCTGGCCTACCTGCTATTCCGGCGCCGCTTGCGGGTCGGTGAAGCGGCGGAGAGCCTGCCGCAGGGGGCTTACCTGCGGCGTTTCTGGCTGGCAGGCTGGGGGTTCGACTGGCTGTACGAACAGACGGTGGTTCGTCCCTACCGGTTTCTGAGCCGGGTTGTCGGCTCCGAGCCCCTCGACTGGCTGTACCGGGGGATCGGGGACCTGGCGGTTGTGGCGCACCGCCTGCTCAGCTTGATTCAGGACGGCCGGATCCGCCGCTACGCCGCCGGCGTGGCCCTGGGCGCAGCCCTGATCCTCGCTTTGGTGGTGCTGCTATGAATCTTGCATTGCTGGTGCTTGTTCCTCTATTTGCCGGGCTCCTTGCCTGGCTTTTGGGCCGCAGGAGCGATTCCGCTGCCCGCCTGACAGCGTTCGCGGGCCTGAGCGTCGATCTGGGCATCATTCTCTCCCTGTGGGTGCGCTTTCCGGGGGCTGGGGCCGTGGGCCCGGGAAAGCACTGGCTGGAGCAGCTCGTTCTGCCCTGGATCCCGCAGCTTGGCGTCAGGGTGCACCTCGCCCTGGATGGTCTCAGCCTGCTGATGGTTTCGCTGACCGCAGTGCTGGGTATGGTTGCTCTGGTCGTCTCATGGGCCTCGGTGAATAAACGGGTTGGCCTGTTTCATTTCCATCTGATGGTCTCCCTGGCGGGAATCATGGGAGTGTTCCTGACCATGGACCTGTTCCTGTTCGCCCTGTTCTGGGAGCTCATGCTGGTTCCTACCTACTTTCTCATCGTGATTTGGGGACACGCAAACCGGCAGGCGGCTGGGATTAAATTCTTCCTCTTCACCCAGGCAGGCGGCCTGCTCATGATTCTGGCCATCCTGGGCCTGCATTTCCTCCACGCTTCCCAGACGGGGGAGTACACCTTCGACGCCCTCCGCCTGGCGGAAACCCATCTCCCGGGTCGGTGGGGAATGCTTCTGATGCTGGGCTTCTTCCTGGCCTTCGCGGTCAAGCTGCCGGTCTTTCCCCTGCACCCGTGGCTGCCGGATGCCCACACCGAAGCTCCCACGGCGGGCAGCATCATCCTGGCCGGCCTGTTGCTGAAGACCGGTGCCTACGGCCTCATCCGCTTCGCCCTGCCCCTGTTTCCGCAAGCCTCCGCCCGGTTGGCACCGTGGGCCATGGGGCTGGCCGTGGCAGGCATCATCTACGGCGGCCTGGCCGCCTTCGGCCAGAGGGATATTAAACGCCTCATCGCCTACACCAGCATCAGCCATCTGGGTTTCGTGCTCCTGGGCATCTATGCGGGAAGCCGGGCTGCCCTGGAGGGGGCGGTGCTCCTGATGATCTGTCATGGCCTCACCACCGGCGCCCTGTTCGCGCTGGCCGGAGGCATACAGGACCGCCTGGGCACCCGGGACATGGACTCCCTGGGAGGGTTGTGGAGTGTTACACCGCGGCTGGCGGCGGTGACCCTGTTCTTCGCCTTGGCGGCGATGGGTCTTCCCGGATTGGGGAACTTCGCCGGAGAGTTCCTCGTGCTGCTGGGGGTTTTCGCGGTGCACCTGTTGCCCGCGATTTTGGCGGCCACGGCGATGATCGTCTCGGTGGTCTATGCCCTGAATCTGGTGTGCCGGACGATGTTCGGTCCTTCGCGCCCGGCATCGGCTGTCGTCGATTTGGGGGCTGCGGAGATGATCGTGATGACCGGATTGATGCTTCTCATCCTCTGCCTCGGGTTGTTTCCCCAGTCCGTCATCGACAGGGTCCGGCCCTTTCTCCAGATCATCCCGGGAGGAATCGGATGAACCTTTCAGATCTGGTCTCCCTGCTTCCGGTGCTGATCCTGATAGCTGCCGCCCTCGCCCTTCTCGTGGCGGCGGCGGTCCGCAGAAGCGCGCACGCGGCATCGTGGATCACCCTGACAGGCCTGGGCGCAGCGCTGCTCAGCGTACCCGCAGCTGGCCGATCGGAGTCGTTACGGGTATCGGACCTGATCGCCGTCGACGGCTTCACGCGGTTTTTCACCGTGCTCCTCCTCGGCACCGCCCTGGTCGTATGCCTGCTATCCATCAGTTATTGGCGGGGACGTCGGGGCCGGCGGGAGGAGTACTACCTGCTCCTTCTCACCGCCACGGTCGGTACGATCGTCGTGGTTTCCAGCATTCACTACGTATCCCTGATTTTAGGGATCGAGATCCTGAGCGTCAGCTTTTTCGTCCTGGTAGCCTATCGTCGTCATAAAGCCGAGGCGCTCGAGGCCGGTATGAAATACCTGGTGCTCGCCGGGGCGTCTACCGCTTTTCTCCTCTTCGGGGTGGCGCTCATTTACTCCGAGGTGGGCTCCCTGACGTTCCAGGATGTCGTAACTTCCATGGCCACCGGCCCGCGATTGGTCGCCGTGGCCGGGGCCGGGCTGTTCCTCGTCGGCGTAGGCTTCAAAATGAGCCTGGTACCGTTCCATCTATGGACTCCGGACGTGTTCCAGGCCGCCCCCGCCCCGGTGGTTGCCTTCATCGCCACGGCTTCTAAGGGAGCGATCCTGGCCCTGTTGCTGCGTTATGCCCCGGCGGTTGCACTCTACGAATCCCGCTCCCTGATGGCCGTGGTGGTTGTGATCTCCGTGCTGTCCATGCTGACAGGCAATCTCCTGGCCCTGCGGCAGCGATCTCTGCGGCGCCTGCTGGCCTATTCCTCTATCGCTCACATGGGGTACCTGCTGGTGGCCCTTTTGGCCGGCGGGACGCGTGGCCCGGAGGCCGCAGGCTTCTACCTGATCGTGTACTTCCTTGCCACACTATGTGTATTCGGGGTGATTGTCCTCCGCGCCGGCGGGCAGGGCGAAGCGGATGACCTGGATGATTTCCGGGCACTTGCCTGGGAGAGACCGGGTCTTGCGGTGGTGATGGCGATGGGGATGCTTTCCCTGGCCGGCATTCCAATAACAGGCGGATTCCTGGGGAAGTTCTACCTGCTCCTCGCAGGGGCCTCGGCGGAATTGTATCCGCTGGCCGCCGTGCTAGTCGCGGCAAGCGTGATCGGCCTGTTCTACTACCTTCGTGTCGTTGCCGGTCTGTTCACCTCCGAACCGCCGGGGATTGGCCGTTACGAACGCGGCGGGAGCGCGGGCACCGCTACAGGGCTGGCCTTGGGGCTGCTTACCGCCGCCCTGACCTTCCTGGGAGTGTACCCGCGGCCCCTTCTGGGGCTCATCGCGGTTGCTATGCGGGGGGTGTTCGGCGGATAGAAACATCTGTTCCGCCCCCCTTATCGTTATTGCAGGACAAGGAGAAAAGAAATGATGGAAAAAGAGAAACGAGTATCGGTTGTGACAGGCCTGGTCATCGGCGTCGCAGGGACTGCGGTTGTCCTGGGTCTGCTGTTCTTTCTGTTCTTCCCGTTGGCCCTGAAGCATAGAACCTCCTGGCCGCTGGAAGACGCCATCGGTACCAACCGCGTGCTCGCCGCGATCCCCGCGGAGTACAAGCGGATGGAGAATCCGCTGACCCCGGATCCACGGACCGTTTCCCAGGGCCATACGGTTTATCTCGGCAACTGCGCTGTCTGCCACGGGCCCGAGGGAACGGGGGATTCACCCATCGGGGGGAACATGTACCCCCCTGCGGCGGACCTTAGCTCGCAGAGGGTGATCGGCATGAACGACGGCGAGGTTGCCTGGATCGTCAAGTTCGGTCTGTCCTTCGTGGGAATGCCGGCGTTCGGAACGCTCCTTTCGGATGAACAGGTTTGGCAGACGGTGACGTTTATTCGGAGCTTGCAGCCCGGCGGGCCGGCCGCAGCTCCGACGGCTTCAAAGGGGCAATCCCAAGCGACAACCGTAACCGCAGCGGATCTCGCTCGGGGGAAGGAGCTTTTTACCCAGGAAGGGTGCGCGGGCTGTCACGGCGGGAACGCCGGCGGCGGAGTCGGCCCGATGCTTTCGGGAACGGCCCTTCCCCTTGATGCGGTGCAGAGGAAGGTTCGCAGGGGGTCGGGCGCGATGCCGGCCTTCGACACGGGGACGATTTCCGACGCGGAGATAAAACGGATCTATCAGTGGTTGGAGAGCCGGCCCTAGCCGATAGATAATAGGGTGAATGGGAGCCGGCAGGGGAATCCCGGCGCCTGCCGAATGCCTCCTGTTTTCGTCGGGACTGTTTATGGAGGAGAGAATGAGATGTTTATCGACTACGTCGCATTGATGCTCGTCAACCTGTCGGCCAGCCTGGTATTGCTTGCCCTGTTTGTGCTGAAGTTCCTGAACTCGGATGGGAAGAGGCTGGCTCCCGGATTTTTGGTAACCGGGTTCATCGCTGCTGCAACGGGCCTGCACATGATTTTTACCTGGCCGCTGCCGAGCAGCTACAACATCGCCTTTGGAGAGCTTTACGTCATGTTCGGAGTAGTGATCTTCGTGGTGGGTCTGGCACTCGCCCGCGGATGGGACCTGCTTCCGCTCTCGATTTTTGCCGTATTCGCGGGGCTCGCTTCCGTGGTAGTCGGCGTCCGCATCGCCCAGCGCGGGATGACCGACTCTCCGCCGCTGGCCACTTTGGGATTCGTGCTTACGGGTCTGGCGGCCATTCTATCCCTGCCTTTGTATCTGGCAAAAAACAGCAGGATTCTGAAAGCGGTAGTGATTGTCCTGCTGGTGGCCGCCGCTGCTATCTGGGCCTTCATCGGTTTCGGGGCCTACTGGAAGCACCTGGAGAGCTTCGCGGGGTGGAAACCAGGGTAGGAAACGGCGATGCGAGCACTCCGACCAAAGACGGAAGAAGGCAGCAATCAGGCAGGCGGACACCTGCCGCGGGCCGTAATCTGGTGGCGGGCCTGCCGTTACCACTTCGTCCCGCCCAGTTTTCTGCCTGCCGCGCTGGGTGCCGTGCTCGCCTGGGCTCTCACCGGGAAATTCTCCCTGGTGTGCTATCTCATCGTGGTGTTGGCGACCACCATCAATCATATCGCGCTCAACATGACGGATGACTACTTCGACTACAAGCACTCGGTCGACGAAGCCCGGGAACAGGGCCCAAACCCCTATTCGGGAGGCAGCGGCCTTCTTACCAGCGGTGCCCTCAGGCCCTCGCGGATGCGTCTGGCATTTTCGATCCTGTATCTCGTGACGATCGCCGCCGGCCTGTACCTCACAGTGACTCGCGGGTGGGCTGTCCTGGTCTTCGGGGCGATCGGCATGTTCTCGGCCTACTTCTACGCTGCTCCCCCCCTGCGCTACGGCTACCACGGTTTCGGAGAGATCTCTCAGCTCCTCAACTTCAGCCTGGTCATCGGGTTGGGTTCCTTCTACGTACAGGCCGGGCGTCTTTCCTGGGAGGCGGCGTTCGTTCTGCTGCCGCTGGGGTTGATGATGTTCGCGATGATCACGATAAACGAAATCCCCGATGTTCACAGCGACGCGAAAGCGGGAAAGCGAACTCTCGTGGTTCGCCTCGGTCGGCTCCGGGGTGTGTGGCTCTACGGCGGCAGCATGTCCCTCGCCTACATGGTGATACTCTGTTCGCCCCTGCTGGGTCTGTCGTCGTACTGGACCTACCTGGTATTCCTCACGATACCTTGGTTCATCACGGCTTTCATCGTTCTGCGCAAGAACTACAGGGACCCGGTTTCCATGTCCCCGGCGAATATGCTGACCATTCGAATCCATAACTTCACCGGCATCCTGCTGGTCGGCGCGTATGTCATCCAGGGAGGGATCGATCGGCGCGGGCTCGACCGGATGGGGATTCCCGTCGCCGTTCTCCTGCTGCTCTATCTTCCCGTGGCCCTGGCGCAGATCGGCCCGCGGAGAGGAGACACGGCCCGGAGTGCGTGAGTTCATGGCGACAGCGTTTCTGATCGTTCGCCGCAACCGGGCCGGGAAGAAGGCCGGAAACAGGAAGGACGGGGAAGCGTGAAAAGAACGGGCAGAGCGAGGAAAGTGGGCCTGCGGATCGGGCTCATTTTGGTAGGGCTGGGAGCCGTGCTCTACACGGCGGTCAGGCTTTGTCCTCAGCGCGCCGGGGATCCCGCCCTATCCCACATCCCCCTGGTAGAGCTGCCGGCACTCTCATCCTTGCCCTACTTGGCCGTGTTCGTCACCGGGGATGGAGGCTGGGTCACCCTGGACCGTCGGGTAAGCGAGGCCATCGCCTCAGCCGGAGTTTCGGTGGTTGTGTTCAACAGCCTGCGCTACTTCTGGTACCGGCGAACTCCCGAACAGGCGGCCGCAGACCTGTCCCGCCTGCTCGAGCACTACTGCAGAGAGTGGGACAAGACCCAGATCATACTGATCGGATATTCCAGGGGCGCCGATGTGTTGCCCTTCATGGCCAGCCGGCTGCCGGCCGAGCAGCTGGAACAGGTACGGCTGATCGCACTGCTCGGTGCCGCATCTTCGGTTTCCTTTCAGCCGCTGCTCATCGACTGGCTCGGTCTCGATCCGCCGCACACAGCCCTTCCGCTGGTCCCGGAGTTGCGGAAGCTTGCGAAGCGAAACGTCCTCTGCTACTACGGCGCCGAGGAGCGGGACAGTGTCTGCCACGGAATCGAGCAGGTGCCGGCCCGATGTGTACGTCTGCCCGGCGGGCATCATTTCGACGGCCGGTATGCCGGGCTGGCCGCGCTCATCGTAGCGGAGCTCGAATGAGCCGGGGCGCAGGGTCGGAAGGAAGGGCTCTATGCTCAGACATCTGTGGCTGATCCCGATCGGATTCGCGGTCGGCACGTACGGGACGCTGATCGGTGCCGGCGGAGGCTTCGTTCTCATGCCGGTCCTGCTGCTGCTCTACCCTTCGGAGCCGGTAAACCTGCTGACGAGCATCTCCCTGGCCGTCGTTTTTCTGAACGCCGCTTCCGGTTCCGTCGCCTACGGCAGGCAGAGACGAATCGACTTTCGCGCCGGCCTGCTTTTCGCCGCGGCCAGCATACCGGGGGCGGTTGCAGGGGCATTTACCACCTCTTTCATTCCGCGGCGGGCTTTTGATCTGATCTTCGGCATTTTGATGGTCGCCGGCGCAGTGTTCCTGGGGATTTTCCCACAGCAAGGATCGAAGCGAAGCGGTTCCAGGCGGGCCCCGGGTGTAACGCACCTGCTCACGGATCGCGACGGTACCACCTACCGCTACACTTTCAATCCACTTATCGGCGTCAGTCTGAGCGTGCTGGTCGGATTCGTTTCGAGTTTCCTGGGAATCGGAGGGGGCATCATCCACGTGCCGGTGCTGGTGCATCTTCTGTTCTTCCCCGTGCATGTGGCGACCGCTACTTCGCACTTCATCCTTGCCTTCATGACCCTGGCTGGCACGGCCGTGCACCTTCTCAACAGAGTTTTTCTCCACGGGCTGCACCGAACCTTGGCTCTGGGGATTGGTGTCGTGGCGGGCGCACAACTCGGGGCTTTTCTTTCCGTTCGATTCAAGAGCATCTGGATTCTCCGCGCCCTGGCCCTGGCCCTGGCCGCCGCCGGTATACGGATTCTGATCGCCGCTGCAGGAGGGCTCAACAGCGGATAAACCAAAAAACCGAGGTGAATAACCTGTTGAGACTATGTCCCAAGACGGTCGGAATTCGGTAGTTTCATGGAGTAGGGGAAGGTGGGCATTTGCGTCCACCGCGAAAAAACTGAGGGAACGGGAAATGGCAAACTCGAAAGACAAGAAAAACGATCAGTTCAGCGGCAAGGACTCCAAGGCGGCAAAAGGATCGCCGCTGAAAGATCTGCCCGTCGCCGAGCTGCGGCAGAGGCTCGGCGCGGACACCGGCGGTTTGAGCAGCGCGGAGGTGCAAGAGCGTCTCGAGAAATACGGATACAATGAGATCGAGGAGAAGAAAACACATCCTCTCCTGAAATTTCTGTCCTATTTCTGGGGTCCGATTCCCCTCATGATCGTCGTCGCCGCCCTGCTCTCGGCCGTGCTGCGCCACTGGACCGACGTGGGCGTTATCCTGCTGCTGCTGGTAGTGAACGCTGTTGTGGGTTTCCGGGAGGAGCACCAGGCCGACAGCGCTATCGCGGCCCTCAAGAAGAAGCTGGCGCTCAAGGCCAAAGTCAAGCGAGAGGGTAAATGGACCGGTATAGCCGCGCGGGAGCTGGTGCCGGGTGACATTATACGCCTGCGCATCGGCGATATCATACCGGCGGATGCCAGGCTGCTCGAAGGTGATCCGGTCCAGGTGGACCAGTCGGCCCTTACCGGAGAGTCCCTGCCGGTCGAACACAAATCCGCAGACGCCGTGTTCTCGGGTTCCGTTCTGAAACGGGGCGAAATTGACGCCCTGGTCTATGCTACGGGCAAAGACACCTTCTACGGAAAGACCGCTGAACTGGTCGAATCAGCGGCCACGCGCAGCCACCTGCAGCGGGCCATCATCAAGATAGCCGACTATCTGCTCATTATCGCTGCCGCCCTGGCCTTGGTGATTGTCGGCGTGGCAATTTCCAGAGCCGATCCGATCCTGGTAGTGCTGCAATTCGTGCTGGTGTTGACCATAGCCGCCGTGCCGGTGGCCATGCCAGCCGTGTTATCGGTAACCATGGCCCTGGGAGCAAAGCTGCTGGCGGCAAAGCAGGCGATCGTCACCAAGCTGTCCGCGGTGGAGGAAGTCGCGGGCATCGATGTTCTGTGCTCGGACAAAACCGGAACGCTGACCAAGAGCGAGCTGACTCCTGGGGACCCCTTCGTTGCGGAGGGATTCGAGGCGCAGGAGGTTATCCTGTTCGGAGCGCTGGCCTCCCGCGCGGAGGACCAGGACCCGATCGATCTGGCCGTGCTCGGCGGGGTGAAGGACAAGAAACTGCTGGACTCCTATGAGATTATCCATTTCCAACCCTTCGACCCGGTGCACAAGAGAACCGAGGCCGAAGTAAAGGGGACCGACGGTAAAAGATTCAGGACCGCCAAGGGTGCACCTCAGGTTATCCTGGGACTCGACCCCGAGGCGGAAAAAATAAGAGAAGAGGCCGAGAAAGCCGTCAATGAATTCGCCTCCCGCGGTTTTCGGTCCTTGGGAGTGGCCCGCACGGATGAGAACGACAGGTGGCGGCTTGTCGGCATTATTCCGCTGTTCGACCCGCTGCGCGAGGATTCCAAGGAAACCATCGATACGGCCCGCGCCATGGGGTTGAAGGTGAAAATGGTTACCGGAGATCAGTCCGCCATCGCCAAAGAGATCGGCCGCCAGCTGGAAATCGGAACCAACATCTTGGATGCCAGCGTGTTCGAAGAAACTAAGCATCACCAATCCGGGCAGCTCGCCGATTCCATCGAACAGGCCGACGGTTTTTCCCAGGTATTCCCTGAGCACAAGTACCACATTGTCGACGTATTGCAGCAGCGAGGTCACATCGTGGCCATGACCGGGGACGGTGTGAATGATGCCCCAGCCTTGAAGAAGGCCGACGCCGGTTTTGCCGTCTCAGGGGCGACGGATGCGGCTCGCGCGGCTGCCAGCATCGTGCTGTTGCTGCCGGGTCTTTCGGTGATTATCGACGCCATAAAGGAAAGCCGCAAGATCTTCCAGCGGATGCTCAACTACTCGATCTACCGCATCGCCGAGACCGTGGCGCTGTTGGGATTTCTGACTTTGACCATACTCGCCTTCAAGGTATATCCGGTCAGCGCCATTATGGTCGTGCTGCTGGCCATACTCAACGACGGCGCGATCCTGTCCATCGCTTACGACAATGTCCGATCCTCGAGCCAACCGGCAAGATGGAACATGCGGTTGGTCCTGGGCGTGGCCACGATCATAGGCGCTTTCGCCCTGCTGCGCTCCTTCGGAGTCTTCTTTCTGGGGACTGCCGTCCTAAATCTCGGCAATGACGTGCTGCGCACCATGGTCTATCTCAACCTGTCCGTGGGAGGCCACCTGACCCTGTTTACGGCCCGTACCAAAGGGCCTTTCTGGTCGATCAAGCCTGCAGGGATCCTGTTTTTGGCCGTGGTCGGTACACAGATCATCGCCACCTTTATAGCGGTCTACGGCCTGTTGATGACGCCCATAGGCTGGACGTATGCCGGCATGGTCTGGGGGTATTCCCTGGTGATGTTCCTGCTGCAGGACGCGGTGAAACTGGGGGCCTACAAGATTTTCGCACCGGAACACTCAGGGTACTTCGGACGGCACGTCAGGCCGGAAGGCCAGTCGATCACACGCCGGAGCTCACCAGAATATTGATCGCCTCGTTAATCGCAGCGGTGAGTTTCGGGTGGCTTTCCTCGAAGGTTTCTACGGACTGCTTCAGCCGTTCCCAGAGGGAATGCAGTGAATCCTGCTCGGCCAGCTCGAGATATCGATCCAACTCTTCTTTGAGATTTTCAAGTGCTTGGCCCTGTTCGCCTTCAAGCGGCTCGATCTCGTCCAGCTCCTTTCTCAGACTGGTTAACATCTCGTCGATTTTCTTGCTGTTCATTCTTTCACCTCCTTTTTATCTCCTATTGTCCGAGATCCTGGGAGAGGCTGCCGAGAAGGCTGTTGATCCTGTCGAGATGTTGTCCCGCCGCGGTGAAGTCTCCCCGGCCGACGGCGTCCTTGTAGTCCTTGAAGGCGCTGATGACCTCCTGGACCTGGGTCCTTGCCGAGGCGCTGATTCCCGCACCGCCGGCTGCCGCGACCGCAGTCTGAGCTGGAGGAATCTGCCCCTGCACCTGGCCGAGCAGCAGGGCCAGCGCCTTGTCGAACTCATCAGCCCAAACGACGCGGAGAGGGTCGGCAATGGCCACCCGCTTGATTTCGGGCAGCTGGGCATCGGTGGCCTGCAGAAAGATCGGTTCTACGTAGAGGATATACAGTTCCTGCGGCGTGAACAGGGGAACCGCCAATAGATTGCCTCGAATCACCTGTGAGCTGCCCTGGCCCCAGAGGCTCAAGGCCCGCGACATTTCCGTGTCCTGGTCGATTCGCGCTTCGATTTGCCTCGGACCGTACACTTCTACGCCCTTGGGCAGGGTGTAGACGATGATCTTGCCGTAGTTCGGCATGTCGCTTCGTCCGGCCATCCAGGCGTTCAATACGTTCTTATTCTGGGGGGTGAAGGGGATGATCAACACGAACTCTGTCCCTTTCTCGTCAGGGAAATTGACCATCAGGTAGTAGGGCTCAACGGGTTGAAAGTTGTCCCGGTAGCGTTCGGTGGCGAACTGCCAGACGTCCTCCCGCTGGTAGAAGGTCGGCACGTCGGTCATGTGATATATACTGTACACTTCCGCCTGTACGGTAAGAAAATCTTCTGGATAGCGTATATGCCGCAGCAGGTCCGGGGGCATCTCGTCTCTGCTCTTGAACAACCCCGGAAAGATGTTTTGATACGTTTTGATGATTACGTCGTCCGGATCCATAACGTAGAAGTCCACCGTGCCGTCGTAGGCATCGACCACTGCCTTGGCCGCGTTGCGTATATAGCCCAGTCCGTTGAACTGCCCCAGGGTACCCAGGTAGGGTTCGGAGTACGGATATTCAGATGAAACCGTGTAGGCATCCACGATGTATTTGATCCGGCCGCTGTCGGTGAGCACGGCGTACGGGTCGCGATCATACATCAGGAACGGGGCCAGAGCCGCCACTCGTTGCTTGATCTCCCGCCGGAACATGACCCTGGAGTCCCGAACGATGTAGGTGGAGAACAGCTGTTGGAAGCTGTTGAAGCGTAAGGCGAATATGAAGCGCCGCCACGGGGTTCCCATGAGCACTCCCCCCGCACCTTCATAGGTCGAGAAAACGTTCTGCTGCCCCGAAGGATAGTTGAACTCCTGTTGACTGGTGTGCACGAACACGTAGTCCCGTGTCTTCTCCCCATAGTAGATCTCGGGCCGCTTGACCGCGAGCCGCGGGTCCTTCGACTCGGGCGGGATGCCCCGAATGATCAGGTCGGGTCCCCCGCCGGGCAGAATATCATGGGCGAGCAGCATGACCATTCCATAGCCGTGGGTGTACTTGAAATGCAGGCTAACCCAGGTCTGCGAGGCCGGATTCAGCTGGGTCTTCTCCATCTCCCGCACCGAGAGCATAACCTGGCGGTACTTGCCCTGGAGGTTGTAGCGGTCTATATCCACGTCGAAGAACTCGTAATACAGCCGGATCTCCTGCTGCTGCTTCAAATTCGCCAGCAGGGCCCGGGAATCCCACAGACGCACGTTCATCAGGGTGTTGTCGTTCTGGGCGACCACCCGAGGGGTGATGTCGCTGCCGACCTTGTACTGCCGCTCCTCGATGCGCTGGTTTGTCAGGCCGAACGCCGCCCGGGTGAACTCGATGTTGTTTTTCAAATAAGGGGCTTCCATGGTAATCTCGTTCGGGCTCACGATCAGGGCCTGCACGATACCGGGTATGATCCCGGTGAACAGTATCACGGTTCCGATCAGGGCCGCAGGAAAGATTAGCACCCGTCCCGTCAATCTCAACGTGCCCTCTACAGCACCCGGCACCAGACCGAACAGCTTTCTGCGAAATTGTGAACTGGCCGCGGCGATGACCAGGAGAATAGCAGAGACGAGGAGAGCTCCCGCCGTAACCGCATAACCCAGAACCCGGAAGTGTACGTCCACATAGCCGGGTCCGAACACCACTCCCCAATTCGAATACATCAGGCGAAAGATATTCAGCACCGCATTCCAGGCCAGAACGAATACCGGCAAGGCGAGCAGGATCAGCAGTTGTACCGTCAGAGACTGCACGCCCGGATCCGCCAAGCCCGTCACGGATCCCTGCTCGCCTTTTCGCTGCATTAGGGCAAACAGGCTCAGCAGGGTCACCCCTATTGCCAGGACGAATGTCAGGATCAGCCAGCCCACCAGGGCGGAGTACAGCGGCAGGGAGAACAGGTAGAAGCTTACGGATCTGCCGAAAACCGGCTCGACTACTGTGGACGGTGCCTGGTGAAAAAAGAGCAAGAATTTGGACCACAGGCCGGAGGTCCAGACGCCGAGCAGCAGGGCCAGGACCAGGGCCGTGGGAAAGGAGCCGAAGCGAGCCAGGCGGGAATTGACCTTGCCGAAGGCGTGGCGGGTAGTGAAGAAGAGAAACAGAAAGGCGGAGACTGCGCCGGCGAAGTACAGCAGCACTTCGAATCGCAGTACCGTCAGGAAGCGCCCCGCGTAGCCGAGGTTCTTGAACCAGAGAAAATCCGTGTAAAGATTGACGAATACCAGAAAGGCGATGATGATCAGGACGTCGAAAATGACGACCAGGATCGCCCCCCGCAGCCTGCGCTGGTAGGCTTCCTCAGACAGTTTCTCTTTGTTCCTTCTTACCAGGATGAGTGGAATCAGACCTACCATAAAAACGATCACGGCGAATAGAAAAGACACGACATACCTCCTGCGTAGGGTAGAGTCTACGATTGCCAGCGCCGTAGGGGGAATAACCGGAACAGACTATTTAGCAGAAAATAAGAGTCTATGGGAGGCGGGAACGGAGGCCCTTCAATTTCTCTTCTTCTCGGTTACCCAGAACTCCATGTACTTGCCGAGCATCAGTCGGGTCTGGGCGTCCAGCGCCGGGATCGCACCGAAGATTATACTGATCGGGGGGATGAGGAGCCACTCGAAAACATGAGCGATTCGCTTGAGGATGCGCAGTTTCCCTCCGATTCTGGGCAAGAACAGCTGGCTCAGTAGTACGTAGGTCAGGTAGCCGCCTAAGGCCAGGTTGAACATCGTGCTCAAGATCCTGGGCTCGCTGTAGGTGACAACCGAGGTGGTGAACTCCCGATGCATGAACACCGCGGGGAGCCAGCTCATGATCCCCAGGAGGATAGGCCAGGTCGTCCAGGACACGTGGGTCTGAAGCAGCTTGTACGCCTGCTTGACGCGCACCATGAGAGGAATGTCCCCGGCGAGCAGAAAGGCGCTCATGACCAGGGGCACGTTTTCCACACCCCAGGCCCAGCGGCGTTTTTGCTTGTACACATTAACCAGGGTTTTGCGCCAGTTTTCCGCCTGGGTGATATCCATGGAAACCGTTGTGTACATGGGAACGACCCGGTAGTCGCCCCGGAACTCGATGAGAGCTTTCCAGTAAATCGCCGAGTCGTCGGAGATCATGTCTGTCGGCCAGTAGTCGATATCCACCAGCGCCTTGAAGCTCATGCTGTGGCTGGAGAAGGTGACAAGTTTTTCCGGATTGGTGGCCTCCACCAGCTGGAAGAATGAGGAGCCGATATCCAGTACCCTCGCGAATCCCGGAGCCTGCCACAGGTTGTTCTGGTACAGCGGGATGGGCTGGTAGCTGGCCCGGGTGCGCTCGGGGTTAACCAGGAAATGATAGGTCAGGCAGCTGAAATAGCCTGGATTGACCACCGTGTCCGCATCGAAGCAGGAGATAACGATGTTTTCAAAGGGAACGGCTCTCTCTTTGAAATAGGCGGCGGCCTTCCTCGCGGCGAAGGAGGCGTTCGCTCCTTTCACCCTTGCTTCGCCGGGGAGCCCCGACGGGTGGGTGACGACCAACAGATCCAGGAACGACCCGGCGTATTTCTTTCTCACTGCCTCTGCGTCGGCCTTGGTCTGGGCGGGGGCGCGTTCCTCGACCGCCAGGATGATCAACATCCGCCTGTTAGGAAAGTCACATTCGACGATGCTTTCCAGACCCGGCTGGAAAATTTCCGCCGTTTCCCTGGCGATCGGGAAAATCACCAGGTGATAGATTTCCGACCACGCAGGGGGCAGCTTGCCGGCGCGCACGAGGATTTCCAGCTCATGGCGATGGGTTCTGGCGGAGAGCCTTTCCCGCCACGATTTACCGCGCTGAGAATGTCGCAGCTCCTCGAGATAGGCCTCGGGATCCTCCAGGCGCCGGCTCCGTTCCAGCCAATCGGTGCCCTTTTCCGCCTTCAGGCGTAGGTACGAGAGAATAAGAAAGATGTTCGTGTACAGCATCCTGAGGAGCCAGGACAGCACGAAAGCCACGACGACCAGTGCCGCCAGCACCGGATCGACCAGCGTCAGGACCAGCATCCCCAGAATCAGGCTGAAGCTGAGCAGGGCCGGCAGGATCTCGAAGAAGCGGCTCAGTCGTTTTGCCCTTAGGTGCAGGGCATTTCTCGAATAGTTGAAATCGTCAATCATGGCGGCAGCTTCTTTCTGAGATCAAGCAGCAGCTGGTCGACAAACTGGGTCTTTTCGAAGATCTGCAGGCTCGACAGTCTGCCGGTACGGCCGTCGATATAGTACAACCGGCCCGTGTGATCGGAATAATAGATCGAGGTGTCGCGGTGGACATTCGCCACCGGAAACTTCCCCCACTGTCCCTCTCGTTCGGGACCGAGCAGAACAACACTCTCGCCGTCCCGGTACAGTATATGGCTTGCCTCCAGGACGAAGAAGGCCTGTTGTACGTTGATCCCGGACACGGGAATCCATTGCAGTTGCGGAGCCGCGGCTGTGATCTGGCCGGAAACAGCGGCGGGATCGAGTTGCAGCACGGCGAGTCTTTGATCCTGCCACAACACCAGCTGCGACGGATCCGGATCATCCCGGTATCCCTTGATTCGCTCCAGGGCCACGGTTCCCCCTTTCCCGGCCGTGATGAGCTCACCGTTCTGACCCCGAAAGATCAACACGCCGTTATCGTTGGGCGTGATCCTTATAAATCCTGACGCGGGGAGCAGAGAGTTAATCGACTTGTATTCATCCAGGGACCGCACGTTCTTGGCATCGAAGTCCAAGCTGATCAGGCTCCCTTCCAGGGTCAGGAAGTACAGCGTGTCGTTGCGGATACCGAAGCCACGAAGCCGGTAGGGAAAGCGGGGATAGCTCCTGCCGCTCGGCACGTTTATCCTGGCAACGAAACCTTCACGGTAGTAGAACAGATCCGTGGCATTCTCTGCAGCCCAATGGAGACCGTCGATTCCCGCGGGTATCAAAGTGCTGAGATCCTTGATGGTAACGCTCCCGGATTTGATCGTCACCAGCAGTCGCAGACCACTGGATTCTCTTTGCGCTTCTACCAACAGAACCGAGCCGTTCGCCAGGGGAATCAAGGAAGCGATTCTTGCCTCGGCGAAGGGGGATTTTACATCGACCAGCGGCAGGACCTCCTGCCGCTCCAGCTCATAGAGAAAAAGATCGATGAGCCGCGGGCCTTGCTGCAGCAACAGGTTGGGATATTCGGACATGTTGAGGATGTCTTGGAATGCCGCCGGATGCAGCTCCTCCAGCTGCCACTGTTGAGGTAGAAGCAAAATATCCCGCAGAACGGAAGTTTTACCTTCTTCGATTGTGACGGTGTGAATCCAGGGGATGTAGTCCTGCAGGGACAGTGCAAGTTCGTGTGGCCCCGGTGGTAGGTCCAGCACTGAAGTCGGGGTTAGTTTGGAGTACTCTTTGGCGTCTACGAACAGTCGTGCGCCCGGGGGAAAACTGGCTATGTAAAGATCGCCGGTCGCCTGTATAAGCCGTTTTCCGCTTAGCTGCAGGTTGTATCCCAGTACATGAAGTATGATCAGAGGACAGAGCACGATGTAAACGAGGAGGAAAAAGTAGAACAGAAACCTGCGCAGTTTCGGAAGCGATATCATGGCCCATTCCGTGGTTCGACACGGTAGTATTGCATTATAGCTTCCGAGGGCCGGTAGGTGAAGCGAATGCCGCCGTCCGTGTCTACCGCCGGGACCTCCGTGCCGGTACCGTTCAACACCCGTGCCGCGCCACCGCCTTGGCCGCTGAACCCATCCAGGTATACTTCGGTGCTCCGGTTTGACCAAACCAGAATGTCGCCGTTCGCCTGCCTGAGCAGGTCCGCAGCCGTGGCCTGATCCAGGGACACCGTCGCCGTATCGCTGCGAATAGAGATGCCTCGATCTCCCCCGTACAGGGAAGCGCTCTGCAGCGCCCCCGCACGAACTTTGAGGATGGAAACGCTGTGCCCGCCGACCGATGCACTGAGGGAACGCCACCGGCTGCCGGAAATGGCATCGCGATAGTGAACTTCCGTCGAAGCAGCCTCGGTGTTGCGGTTGAGGAGGAAAAGATAGCTTACCGCGAGTTGGCGATTGATGATTGGAACGACCTCGACCCGAGGCTCATCGCTGTACGCGTAGCGTGCCGGAATTCTCTCCCTCTGAGCGAGCCAAAGGTACAGCTCGGCATCGCTGCAGTAGGTCCCGATATAGATTACCTTGCCGAGCCCTACGGTTTTTTCCACGGCAATGATATCGCCATCACTGTTTGTGGCCAGTATCCGGCAAGCCTTGCCGCTGAACTTCAAATGATGAGCAAGCCGGGATCCTCTGAATCCCCGACCGTCCTCCTCCATCCGAAACTCCCGGGTTTTTTCGAGTTTTCGGGTTTCTACAACTGTCAGCTCGGGAAGCAGCGCCTCCTTGAGCAGGGAAAGGGGCCGGAGGTCCAGATCGAGGGTGGGCAGGCTCGGCATGAGCACCAGGATTCCCCCGCCTTTGACATACTCCGCCAGGGCGGTCTGTGCGGCTGGTTCCATGACCTCCTGAGATAGCACGATGAGCAACTTCCGTTCCGCTTTCACCTCGGGCGGTTTCACCTGGAGGTCGACGATATCAAACTCCGCGTCCAGGTCGATCAAACCCGCCATCAGCTCCTGCAGGAACTCGTTGGACCCGACAGCGGTCGAAAAAATCTTTGCCAGCTCGGAGGGTTTCCTCCGGCCGTAGGTCGTATAGAGTACCGGCATATTGTACGGAGCATAAGAGGCAAGGCTGATCGCTGAAACCGGTTGAGCCCGGGCGAAGGCTTCTCCTTCAGACTCCGTGTACCTGATCAGGCGCAGCAGTCGCTGATAGGCCGGCCTGAGATTTCCAAGGGCATCGATCGGAGCATCCCCCGGATAGGGTTCCCGGCTGTTGCTGTAGGGACGACCTTGGTAGGTGCCGGCGTTGCTCGCATCCGCCAAGGGATATATGTCGGTTGCCTTGGAGTATGGCAGCGTGTAGCGGGTAAGAAAATCGAACTCTTCGGCGCTTCCCCAGCCCCAATTCACTTCGGGCGTGATGCTCGGGCGATCGAGCTGGCTGCCACTCAGCTGCTTGAGCCGGCGCACTCCACGGACATAGGAGGAGGTGCTGTACAACGGATGGGGGTCCAGCCAGAAGTTCACGCCCAGCCAGATCTCACTGCTGAGGGCTCCGAAACTCATCGGAGCCTCGTCCTCCAGCATGCCCGCGTTGTGGTACAGGGGTACCGAAACCCCGAGACCTTTCAGCATACCGGAATACTGCCGCAAAACCGCTGCGCCGTACCAGTTCTTGAACCGCACCCAGTCCTGGAAAACGAGCCAGTCGGAGGGCTCGTGTAAGTGCCAGTCCCCGGCTTTGGGCGGCGATATTTCGATGAAATCACCACAGGTGGTTCCATGGTACCGGTTGTAGCCCGGAATATCGCCGTAAGCATCCCGCAGCCAGTGCCGGTACAGTTCCTGAACCGTCGGGGTGTAGCCCCAGGCGAAGGGATTGGCGAGCTCGGAGGTGCTGTACAGCAGCTCGTTGTCCACCTGAAGGGCCACGATCGGACCCCGGCTGTACTGATATTCGGACAGCACCTGTTCGTACAGCTCGGTATACCATCGCAGCACGTACCGCATATAGGTGGGATTGAGGTGGTCCGGCAGGGGAGTGCCGTCCTGGCGAAACCGCACCCTCCAGCCGTGCTGATCCCGCATGACGATTTCCGGATGCTCTCGTGTCAGCCAATCGGGGATGCCCCCATGCCGGACCTCGGCACAGATGAACGGGCCGGGTTTTGCGATGAAGTACATACCCCTTTCAGCGATGAGCCTGATGAAATGCACGAGGTTCCTGCGTTCCTCTCCTCCTGAGCCGGTGAAGTCGAAGCGGCCTTCCTCCGGCTCGTGAAGGTTCCAGGGGATGTAAGCGGAGATGAAGCGTACCCCTGCGGCCCGCGCGGCATCCAGCCGTTCACTCCAGAACGCGGGATCGATCCTGTAGTAGGGCAGCTCACCGGCCCAGAGATGCAGAGGCTTACCGTTGAAGTACAGTGAGTCGGACGAATACTCCAGGCCTCGCTCGTTCGGCAGCGGTGAAGGCGCTGCGGAGGTGGACTGCAGCTCCGGTGACTCCGGCAGCCTCACGACTGGAAAGTTACCCCGTACCTCTTGCTGTTGCCCCCGGCAGGAGGTCTGCATAAGGGATAGGGTAAAGATCAAGGGCAAGATTGGGAAACGCCAGAGCATTAGGAAACCGCTCCTGCGCGACATACAAGTCGCTCGATTCGCTCGGATATCGTGGCTTCTACTGCTGGCGGCTGAGCGCCTCTTTCCACCGTCGCCAGAGAATGAACAGGCCCGCCGCGCCGACAACCATCTGGGCGATGAAAATGTCGACTCCGGAGCTCACGAGATGGGACAAAAAACCCGGAATCCCGTCCCACAACCAGTGCAGCGCCACCGCTGTGAAGTAGGCCGCAAACACCGCCAAGTTGATCCGGAACTTGCGCGCGTAGCTTTCCCGGAACAATACGGCCGCGAATATAGCGGTCCAGGTTCCGTGACCCACGGGTGATAACAGCCCTCTCAACAGCGTCACCCCAACGGAGAGGGACAGGCTGCCCCCGCTGCGCAGGAATGCGCTGAAGGCGTAGCCCATGCTCTCGAATGCGGCAAAGCCCATTCCCGCCGCGACGCCCAGGATGATGCCGTCCAGCTCCGAATCGTGGCGCAACCGGCGGGCTATCAAGAGGACGCCCCAGATCTTGACGAACTCCTCTATCACTCCGACTATCAGAGCCGTTTGGAAGGTCAGGCTGTGGATGAACAGCGGTTCCAGCAGTGAAGCGGCCAGGGTGCCCAATACGCCACCGTAAAAAAAAGTCATGGCCGTGGCCGGCATCTTGACGCTGCTCAGGTGGCGGCGCTCGTAAAAGAAGGATACGTAGGTCACCGGAACCAGAAAGCTGCCTGATATGGTCATGGTAGGAAAAACATTGGGATTGCCGGTAAAAATCAGGATGATCAGACCGGCCACGTAGATCCCGAATCCGATCAGCAGGATCCGCCACCAATAGTGGCGTTGTTTACCCGAACGAGCTCCCCCGGCCTTTGGCATGTTCCGTCCTTTCCATTTCAGGCCTTTATCATAAAACCTAACATCTATTAATATCAAGTTCATGTAAAAGGTCGCAGATCTGAACCACTTGAACAAGGCCAAGTTGATTAGAAGAGGACCCTGGAGGGAGCCAGGGTCCTCTATAGAACTTCAGCGCAGATAGCCGATCAGGATAACCGAGGCGAACAGGACCAGCAGGATTATGAAAAATATGTCCACCGCCTTCCCCATACTCTGTTAGGTGTATATTCGCCCTGATTCCGGATTACCCGTTATCACTGTGGAATTGAAACCAATCCGGTTGTGGTGTGAAGGAGGGTGGTTCAATAGCTAAGAGGTAAGGGCTGGAGTCGAGGAGGACAAGAACTCCTGGCCGGTCATGAACTCAACGACAAAATTGGGGTGTGGGACTGAACGGATCGATGCCGCTCACGCTCATAGCTGGACGAATCCCATCTTGATCGCGTACTTGATCAAACCCGCCTTGTTGTGTATCTGGACCTTGTTCATGATGTTGTTGATGTGTACGTGCACCGTGTTGGGGGAGATGTTGAGCTGATAGGCGATCTCTTTTTCCGTCAATCCCTGGCAAATGCGTTTCAGGATTTCGGTTTGTCGGCGGGTCA
>Ga0315548_1001014_pt1 | contig 24526 bp, 30 predicted proteins | sample SalMarSW160110MG_2_FD_202540 | JGI IMG/M metagenome (GOLD analysis project Ga0315548, IMG submission 202540) | Salt marsh sediment microbial communities from the Plum Island Ecosystem LTER, Massachusetts, United States - Salt Marsh Sediment SW1601-110 ...
TTTTCTTTTTTAGCTATAATCTTAGGATCACATTTAATCTTTCCAATATCATGTGCTAAAGCAGCAATTTTAAGTAAATAGAAAAATTCATTTTTTTCAGTAAATCCCCTTTCTCTTAGAATTAAAGCAGTATATTTTTCAACAGAAAAAAGGTGCCTTGAAAAATTTTCATCTGGTATTTTTTGTTGAAGAAATATGGGCAGATTTATTTTAAGAAAATTCTCATAATGATACTTAAGATATTTTACTTTATCTATTTCCATTTTCCCTTAGCCAGAAAAACAAAGAAAAAACCATATATAAATTTTATTATTATAAGATGACAAAAATAAAAAAATAAAAAACAAAAAAAATCAAAAGAAAAGAATGGGCCCGTTGGGATTTGAACCCAAGACCCCTGGCTTTCTTAGAGTTAAAACAATCTTCTTGAATGGATTGCGGCCATATAAGACCAGTGCTCTAAACCAGACTGAGCTACGGACCCAATTAAAAGAAGTTTTTTTATTTTTTAAATCTTATTAAATCTTTTTTTTAAGAGATGAAAAAATAAGGATAAATAAAGACCCTATTGCTCCAAAAATAAATACAAGTTTTAAATTAGCAAAAAAGAAGAAGAACAATAATAACAATGTTAAAGAGGCGCGTATAGTTGTTTCACGAATAAATATTATCTCTGCTATATGTTTTCTTTTTGCAATATCATAATTAATAGCATCAAAAGCAGGCCCTCCACCTGATGCTGGGGCAGTTATTCCGAGAAAAATATTTATGCCAAGAATATGAAAAGTTGTTTTAACAAAAATTATAATGAACCACATAATAGAAGAAAGAAACGAACCCATCCCTAAAATTTTATCTTTACCAAATTTGTCTGATAATTTTCCAACAAAAAAAGTGGAGATTATTCCTGTAAACAAAGCCACGGTTGTTAAAGCACCAACATTCAAATATGTTTTAATAATCATAAACATAAATAAAGGCCAAATAAGAGCTGAAGCCAAAGTCATACCAAAACCAACAAAACCAATAATTCCTTTTGGCCCTAATTTTTTTAGAACAATCTTAATCTGTTTAAATGAAAAACTTTTATGAATATAAGTTTCTTTTGACATAAATAAAGGAATTGTTGCAATTAATAATATTACAGAAACTAAAATAAATAAAAAATTAAAATTTAAATATAATAAAATTAAGCCCCCTATAACAGGGCCTAAAACAGCAAGAATTAAAGAAAGAATCATACAACCACTAATTTGTTGTGTTCTAATTTTTTTTGAACTGAATCTGGCAAAATCCAGATGGTAATTAATCCAAAACATAGAACCGTGGATTCCCCCAATTATTGGTGTAAGATAAAAAAATCCCTTTAATGAAATAAATTGTAACATAAAATAAAATGCAATTAAAAAAGGCATTGAAATAAGAATACTATGTTTAATTCCTATTTTTGTTGAAAGTTTGGTTGCAAAAAAGGAAAAAAAAGCAAATGCGGCAGATAAGATGGCAAAAAACAAAAAGATTTCATTTAAAGAAAAACCTTTTTGAAATAAATAAATTGGGATGAAAATAGCAATTAAAGCCAATGCAAAAGATTTTAGGGCTACTGTAATATAAATTTCACTGAGTTCACGATTCAAAAAATAATGAAAAAAACTATGATGATTTGCATGCGGCATTTGTTTCCCTCTTTTCTCTCTTTTTTTCTTTCTCTTTTCTTTCTCTTTTAACTTATAATATTAGAGCATTATAGTAATATTTAAATTTATTCTATTATTAAGTTCATTATGTTAATAGGTATTGTAGGAAAACCAAATGTTGGAAAAAGCACTTTTTTTAAAGCAGCAACTTTGGCAGAAGTAGCCATAGCCCCTTATCCTTTTACAACTATAAAAGCTAATGAAGGTATTGGTTTCGTAAAAGTAAAATGTCCAGAACAAGAGCTTAAGCTGAAATGCAAGCCAAACCACGGTTTTTGTCTTAATGGTTGGAGATTTATTCCAATAAAACTCCTTGATGTTGCGGGATTGGTTCCAGGAGCCCACCAAGGAAAAGGTTTAGGAAATAAATTTCTAGATGATTTAAGGCAGGCCGATGTTCTTATTCATGTTATTGATATTAGTGGAACAACAAACGAAGAAGGCAAGCCAACAAAAGATTATGACCCTTCTTATGATATAAAATTTTTAGAAGATGAACTAGATAAATGGTTTTATAATATAATAAGTGAAAATTGGAAAAACCTTATAAGAAAAATACGAACAACAGAAACTAAACCTGTTGAAGTTCTTGCTGAACAATTTTCTGGTCTTAAAATTAATGAAGAAATGATAAAAGAAACCATTAGAAATCTTAATCTAAATGAAAAGTTCAGTGAATGGACAGATGACCAGCTTTTAAATTTTGTAAGAAAACTTAGAATATTAAGCAAGCCAATGATAATAGCAACTAATAAAATAGATATGCCTAATGCCCTAGATAATCACAGGAAATTGAGAGCAGATTTTCCCCAAGCACATATTGTCGGATGCTCAGCTGAATCTGAATTAGCATTAAGAGAAGCTGCCAGAGATAAGAAAATAGATTATATTCCAGGAGAAAGAGATTTTAAAATAAAAACAGAAAATTTAAATGAAAAACAGAAGAAAGCTCTTGATTTTATAAAAAACAAAATTCTTACAAAATCTGCTGGAGGGACAGGAATTCAAAATTGTCTTAATAATGCAGTATTTGCTCTTCTCAAATATATTGTAGTTTATCCTGTTGAAAACGAAAACCATTTTACAGATAAAAATAATAATATCCTTCCAGATGCTTTGCTCATGCCAGAAGAATCAACAGCCTTAGATTTAGCTTTTGCAATTCATACCGACATAGGTAATGCATTTATTTCTGCAATTGATGCTCGGACCCATAAAAGATTAGCAAAAGATTATAAATTAAAAGATAATGATATAATAAGAATATTAACAAAATAATAAAAAATATGATAATAAAAAATATGATAATAAAATATAATAATTTAAAATGAGAAACAATAGTTTATCTTATTTATTATTAAATAATAATCTAAATAAAGCCGGAATAAATATAAAAAAATCAAAAAAAGAAGTACATATAAAAATACAAAAAGATAGTTTAGAAGACCATTTAAGGATGTTAGATTTACTTGAAGAAACTGAAGATAAAGGTATAACTATTTATTCTGAAAAATATAATTACATGATTAAAAAAACAAGTTATAGTTTAGAAAAGCTAAGAGGTATGATCCATAGATTAGCTTTATATGCAAAAGGCAAGGAAGAAATTATGAATGGAAAACCAAGCGGCAAATATAAAAATAAAAAAACAAATATAAATACAAAAATATCTAATTATCAGATTCCTGTTGAAATAATAGAAAACATAGGATAATAAAAAATATAATATTTTTAAAAAATAAGACACCTCTTTTTACTCCCCCTTCTTCCCAGGCGAGTTGTTTTTGCCTTTTTTTCTCGGCTAACCTACTTTATTATGTTATGCTTGTATATAAAGATTGTTTAATAATAATATAACAAAGACAACATAAGGAATAAAATATAAGTAAAAAGAAAATGAGTTTTGTATTATCTATTATTTTACCAAATCTTAAGGTGTGTTAAAATTAAATTATGTGCTTTTGTTAGAATTTTCTTTAGTGCTTTATGTTTCATTAAAGATATTGCTTTTTCATAATCGCACCATTTAATATTTTCATGCTCATGACTTATCTTAACATTCCAAGTATTTGTTTTAGCGAGAAGAAAAACATCATCTTTTTTAATAATATTGTCCTCATGTCTAAAAAAATAACTGCTTACTTCACGAAAACCTGGAACAAAAACAATATCTCTTAAACCAGCTTCTTCAAGAGTTTCACGAAAAGCTGTCATCTCTTCATTTTCTCCTGGTTCAACTTTGCCTCTGACAAAACCCCAATAAAGAGGATATTTTACAAGAAGATATTCTGGCTTCTTTTTATTTATATTAAAAATAACAACCCCACAACTTAATCCATATTTTGTTCTTCTTCTTTTTATAGCCATTTTAAGATAAAAGAAAACAATTTGCCGGTTTCATATCAAATCTTAATCGCAAAAAACTAACACCTCTAAGTTGTTTTTCTTTTGTTAATTCAGAATAGCTTAGTTGAATAACAATTTCTGGTTTTATCCATATAATATTTTTATCATCAATTTTATTTTTTTCACCTTCATTAAGACAAGATCTTTCTATGACGAGTTTTTTCATTCTTTTTGTTAATTTTTTAAGCATTCTTTTATTAAAATTAGTTTCTATATCTTTTAACTTCCCAACATAAACAAAACCCATTTTTTCCGGAACACAAGATGCTAAAATAGCACTTTCAAAATATTTTTCTTGTTTTTCCTCTAATTTTTTTGTGAAACCAACAATTATGGCATTGGCTGTATTAAGATTTTTTATTTTTAACCATGACCAGCTTTTTTTGCCTTGTTGATATCTTGAGTTTATTTCTTTTGCCATTATTCCCTCTATTTTTTGCTCCTGAACCTGTTTCCATAAATCTTTTCCTTTTGTTAAATGCGGAAGAAAGGAAATAATAAAACTACTTGTTATTAGCCCCTCTAAAATTCTTTTTCTATCTCCTAAAAATTTTTCTGTAAGGACTTCCCCGTCTTTCTCAAGTATATCAAAAACAAATACTTTTGCTGGCAGGGTTTTGCTTTTTGAATCAATTGCTATTTTGTTGTTGAGCTGTTCTCTTTCCTGAAGAAGTTTAGCATCTGGTATGCTTTCCTCTCCAAGAACAACCAATTCAGCATCAAGAACACAGGATTCTGTCTTAATATATCTTGGAATATCAAGAAGTTCAGGATACTTAAAAATTATGTCATTTCCTAAAGCATTAATAATTTCAATGTCATTTCCTTCTTTATAAATTAAAACTCTTGTTCCATCAAAAAATGGCTCAAAAATAAAACCAACAAGGCTCTTTCTATTAAGAATATCTCTATCTCCTAACTTACTCAACATAAATTGATATTTATTCATTTTATTTAATCTAAATTAAAAATATTAAGTAGTTCAGCTCTTTTTTTAGCATTAAGTACATTAACTAATTTAGAGGTTTTATTAACTAAATTTTCGCATGAACAAAAAAGGTCTTTTTCAAAAACCGGAGGATTTTTAAGATAATTTTTAACTGATTCTGGTTCTATCTCGTGATGTGATAGCACTATAGAATCATATAAAGATCCTAGGACTTCTTTTAAAGCACACTCTTTTTTAGATTTTAAACATTGTATTATTACCTTATAAACCATTTTTCCTTAACCAATTATTTTAAACAGAGTACAATTTAAAAACCTTATTCTCAATAATTTGACATGGATAATAGATTTAAAACTTTTCTTCTTCTACTTATATTAACAGTTATAGTGGTTGGAATAGGTTCGCTTTTTAGTAGAATGGGGCTTATTATTGCTTTGGTTATTGTTTTTATCATGAACTTTATAACTTATTGGTGGGGTGATAAAATAGTCCTTACTATGTATAGAGCCAAACTTGCAAAAAAGAAAGAATATTCAGAACTTCATAAAATTGTTAGTTTTGTGGCAAAAGAAGCTAGAATTCCAAAACCTAAAATTTATGTGGTTCCTCTAGAAATTTCAAATGCTTTTGCAACAGGTAGAAATCCTAAAAATGCTAGTGTTGCTGTAACTAAAGGAATTTTAAAAACTCTTAATAAAGAAGAACTAAAAGGTGTTATAGCTCATGAAATCAGTCATATAAAGAACAGGGATATTTTAATAATGACAATAACGGCTATGCTTGCTGGAACTATTATGTTTATAGCCAATATGATGAGATTTGCTGCTATTTTTGGAACTGGAGATAGAAATAATAGCAATATAATTGGTTTAATTCTAATTTCAATCATAGCACCTATTGCAGCTTTATTAGTTCAGATGGCAATAAGTAGGAGTAGAGAATATATAGCTGATGAATCTGGCGCAAAACTTATTAAAAATGGGGAACCTCTTGCACAAGCTCTTTTAAAACTACATAAAGGACCAAAATTAAAAAGAGGATTAGAAACAACAGCTCATCTTTTTATTGTAAATCCACTTAATGCTAGAGGAATAACTTCTTTATTCAGAACACACCCTCCTGTTCAAGAAAGAGTTAAAAAACTTAGGGCTTTGAAATTTTAAAAAATCTTAAAATCTTAAATAATTTTTATTTTCTATTTATATTTCTTATAATAATCTTTTCAATTCCATTTTCTTTTTTAATTAATCTTATTTCTTTAATATCTGGATTAAAGGAACATTCTTTATTCTTACGCCATAATTCAGAATAATAATCTATTAAAAATATTGAACATTTTTCTCTCTTCTCTTCTTCTTTAGATTCATAATAAGTTATTATATAATATTCCATCATTTTATTAATAATTTAGAATTTAAAAATCATTTATATGTTATAAAATATCTGTTTTTCTGCCAAAAGATTTAAATATAATGCGGCTTTATAGAAAATATGACTCCTAAAAATTGTCCATGGTGTGGTAGGCTTCTTGAAACAAAAATTCTAGATTTAGGAACACATCTTAGACAGGTTTGTTCTAGGTGTGGTTTTAAAATCAAGGAAATTGAAAAGCCACAACCAAAACCAAAAGAGGAACCTAAACCAGTAATAGTTGAAATTAAACAAGCAGAAATCCCTATAGCAAAGCAAAAACCAATTTGGCCTTTTATTCTTGGAGCAATAGTTTTGATTATAATAATAATTGCTTTAATAAAGATATTTCTGATTAAGTAAATAAAAAAATAAAAAAATAAAAAAAATTCTTATTAAAAGCTCTTTATAGAATTCTATTCTTCAGCTTCTTCTTTCTCTTCTTCTTTAACTTCTTCTTCAGCGGTCTCAGATTCAACTTCTTCAGTTGCTTCCTCAGTAGGTGCTTTTGCTTCTCCAGCTCCAAGAATTTCTATTTTTCCTAGTTTTCCAGTTGTTACTTGTTTTTCTCCTTGGAATTCTTTGCAAAATCCATTTGTTAAACTTATCTTGTCTCCTGTCTTAACTTTGTCTATGTCTTCGTTCCATAAAGACATCTTGACTTTTCCAGTGTCATCTTCAAGAATTGCTGTTGCTACACGGATTGGTCTTCCAAAACGAACAAAAGTTCTAACTTCACCAACTTCAAGAATTGTAGTTTCTTCTAAATCTGCTTTTTGACCGACTTTTAAATCTGCAATTTTCATTTTTTATCTCAATTGATTTATTTATACTATTAAAAACCTCTTTGAATGTTTTTAAAGGTTTGTAATAGGTATATTATTTCTAAAAGCAATTTCCAAGAATGGAAGATCTTTGTAAGCTTGTTTTTTTGATATGTGGGTTATTTTAGCTATTTTTTCAGCTTGTTCTTTCCTCTTAGCTTGTTTTTGATTTACTAGCCAAATTTTAAGAATTCTTTTTGGAGGTTTATATGAAGTAAATCCTTGTTTTGATTCCTTTTTTGCATTTGATATTCCTTCTGTCAATAGAGCATAAATATAAACAAGAAAACGCCAGTGTTGCCATCTTCTTATTCTACCTCTAAAAACATCTGCCTTACTTAAAGCATCATAAGCCCTAACAAGATCTGGACCTTTATATTCAAGAGGAAGATTTTCATCTATCCATAAAAAAAGATCGTTAATATTAATATTTTGAACATTATTAAAAACATTATGAACATTGCCTTTATTCTTAAAGATTTGTCTAAGAGCATTAAAAATACTATCATCTTTTTCTCTAGAACATAATTCTGCCACCTGTTTTTTTGTTATCTCTTTTTTTTGGCAAGTTGAAGCTAAAACTTGTAAGTCGGTTATAGCTGCTCTTGCATCTCCTTTAGACATTATTGAAATAGCATCCAAAGCATCAAGAGATATTTTTAATTTTTCTTTTTTAGCTATTTTATATAATAATGCGATAATATGATTTTTTTCTATTGGTTTTAATTCAATAAATTGTGCTTTTGTTCTTAATGGCCTGAGCTTTGCTTGCCACACATCGTTTGCTATAAGAATTATCGGATAAGATGTTTCTAAAATAAGTCTTAAAATTTCCCGCAAGCCCCCCCTATCTCTTGTTCCTGTAATGCCATCAACTTCATCAATAAGCATAATTTTTCCTTTTGAAAACAAACTCTGTTGTTTTATAGCCCGGCCTATAACCTCTTGGATCTGATATTTATTTCTAAAATCTGAGGCATTTAATTCAATAATTTCATATCCCAATTCAGAAGCAAGAGCATAAACTATCGATGTTTTTCCAGTGCCAGAAGAACCATGAACTAGAATCGCTCTCTTTTTTTGATTAGAAAAGTTTTTAACAAAATCAAAAATTCTTTTTTGAGCTTCAAATTGCCCAACAACTTCTTTTAAATTTTTAGGACGATATTTTTCCACCCAAGGAATCATTTTTCTTCTCATTTTTCCTTTTATTTTTCCTTTTATTTTTTAGCAAGAATAAATGAAGCTAACAAAGCCTCTAATTGAATAAAATCATCACTACCTTCAACAAGTCTAAATTCGGTTTCACCACATTTTTCTATTAGTTTGATTTTTTCCTCATTTTTAATATCAAGATTCCATATCTCTTTTTGAATAGCCTTAATAATATCTATTCCAGAAAGACCTTGATTTAGCATGGTATCAAGAAGTTTATTCCTAGCATCAAGAAAAGACCCTTTTATAGTTAAATCAAGAATGGCTTTAATATTAGCTGGCTTTGCTTGAGCTATAATCTCATAAATTGTATTTTCATTTATATTCTTACTGAAACTTGCACTTGCTTGAAGAATGTTAATTACCCTTCTAAGATCGCCATGACTAATATCATATAAACCCTCGGTGGCCTTATCATTGATTTTAAATTTTTCTTGTTTAGATATTCTTTCAACAATTTTAGCTACATCTTTTTTATCAAAAAGTCTAAATCTAAAAACACTGCATCTGCTTTGGATAGGGTCAATAATTTTACTACTAACATTACAACTAAGAATAAAACGACAGGTTCCTGTGAACATTTCCATTGTCCTTCTTAATGCCTGCTGAGCTTCTTTAGTTAAAGCATCACTTTCATCTAAAAAAATGATTTTAAATGGTCCATTAAATGCTTTTGTTCTTGCAAAACTTTTAACTTTTTGTCTTACAACATCTATACCCCTCTCATCACTAGCATTTAATTCAAGAAAATTCTCTTTCCATGAGGGGCCAAAGAATTTCTTAGCTATAATTAAAGCAAGCGTAGTCTTACCACTGCCAGCTGGACCAGAAAATAGTAAATGAGGCATATTTTTTTCTTGAACAAAGGCGATGGCCCTTTTAACAATCTCAGAATGACCGAGCACATCATCAAACTCTTTAGGACGATATTTTTCTGCCCATATAATACTATTATCTTTATTATCTTTAATCTTAGCCTTCATACCTAACATAAAAAGCAGTTTTTTATAAATCTTATGCTTGAAATATACTTAAAATATATTTGAAATTTGGTAGTCCTCCAAAAGTAGAAACAAGAAAAAAGTTTAAATAATACTTATAATTATTGTCTTTATGAAAAATCTATTAACATATATTAATTTTAAATCTTTATTTCATTACCTAAAGAATAAAATAAAAAATACAGATTTTATTGAAAAAAAAGACCAAAGAATCAATGAATTAGAAGAAGAGCTTGAAAGAACAAAAAAGGATAAAGAAACAGCTTTTTCCTTAGCTCTTGAAGCAGAAAATAGCAAGTTATCATTAGAAAAGAAAATAATAAATTTTGAAAATAAATATAATAATCCAATTATTAAAAAAATATCTGAACTTTCAGAAATAAATAAAAAAACATTGCAAATTTTTATTCCAAAATTTAGGTCTCCTGATTATAAAGTAGAAATTAAATTGAGCCATCCATCACAACAGAAAGATAATATCTATAATGGTTTTCTTAAAAAAACAACAAGAATAAGATTTGTAAAAGGAATCCGGGGCGGGTGGATTAAGAATACTAAAAAATCAGAAATCAAAGAAATTAGTAAAGAAAAGATTGTTGGAGTTTATTCTAATGAAGGTCTTGGACATGTTTTTGAAATCATAACTACAGCAGGAAATATTGAAGAACAATTTTATATAGCAAACAGAATTGCAAAGGAATGTGGTCTAAAAATAAATCTTAGAAATAACAAATTTTGAGCCGGCAAATGTTGATATTATTGCCGTGATACTAAGATTTCCTATTTGGGTCTTAAATATTGGCTCAGTCATTATCTGGTTTGCGCGATCAGCAAATTTCTTAATAACTGCTTTAATTTCATCTTCATTTAAAGTAATTCTTGTTCTCTGTATTATTTTTTGTTTTGTAATCTTAATAGGAAGATTAGCGCCATCACACTGAATTACCGAGATTGTTTTGTCAGCAATAAGAGGATTTAACTTATTTAAATCAATATTTGGAGAAATCGTAGATTCTCTTGAGACCAAAGTAGAATTAGGAAGAGGAATTTTAGGTTCAGGAAAAGGAAGTTCTGCTGTTGGAGCAACCATGGCTTCTTGTTCTGATGGTCTTCCAGGAGCTTTTGGAACAGGCATGGGCCATTCTTTTGTTAATTTTGGGGGTTCTGGCAATTCAGGCAAAGCCCTCTTATAAATAGGTGCTTCAAACGGCTCTTCTTCTGACTCTTCTATTTTTACTTTCTTTTTCTCTATTTTACTTTTTTCTATTTTCTTTTTTTTAGGAATCTCAGTTTTTTCTTCTTCAATTGTAAAAGTTTTTAATTTTTTTCTTAATTTTTTAGCTTCAATTTGAACAGGAGGCAATTTTTCAATTTTAATCTTTTTTCCTTCTCTTTTTTCCTTAGCAACCATTAATTGATGTAAAAAAGAACTAAGAAATTGTTTCTCTTTAGAACTTCCTGCCTTTTTTGCTGCTTCCCCTATACTTTCTATTTCACCTACTATGGTTCTTGTTTTTAGGTTTTTTGATTTTGCCATTTGCTTTCAGAAATCTTAATTTATTTGTTTAAAATTAAAATGAAAATTCTGGTAAAGGTTTTGATTTATATTCTGTTTTTTTGATATTTCTTTCTGGCTTTTGTTTTCTAAAAGATTCTTCTAACAAAAGTATGCCTTTTGCAATGGTTTGATTTTGTCTTATTAATTTGTCCACCTTATCAACCAATTCCTCTGTTCCTGCCATTTCTGCTGGAACTGCAATTCCTCCACCTTGTCTAAAAGCTTCATTTGCATCTTCAAATAGCCCCAACATAGAAGAAACTTTTTTATTCAGTGTTTTTAGTTCAATTGCCAATTTTGTTATAGTTTTCTGTAATGCAATAGAATTTTCCAAAAGTAAATTCATTTCTGATTTATTTTTTACCTCTTTTTTAACCATCTAAATAAAAACAAAGATGAATTTAAAAATCTTGCTCTTTGCTCTCATAAAATTTATAAGGTTTCATTATTTCTGTCTTGTATGCGGGAGTGTCGGAGTGGTCAAACGAGCAGGACTTAAGATCCTGTGGCTTAGTGCCTGCGCAGGTCCGAATCCTGTCTCCCGCATTTTTCTTATCAGCAAGATTTAAAAATTCCCCATCATTCTATTTATTGGGCAAGTTAGGCTGGCACGTTAGCCCCGTGCTGTTTGCAAATGGGCTTTATGGCAGGCTGTAAAAGGACGCGTTATATGCTTATTAGAAGGTCTTGACTTGGACGTTGAGGTTTTGTCCTACTTGATCTTGCCTTAATAAACTGGGTCAGTTCCGGAAGGAGGCAGCCCTAAGTTAGAGTTAAGATGCTTGTAGGGTTGCAAAGCTGAGGAAAAGCCAGGGTAGCTTTCTAGAAAGTATAGAAGCAAATCCTCGAACTTGCCCACTTAAAATAAAAACAAACCAAGATGAAAAAAAGAGGCAAAAATAAAAGAGGACAATTTTTTATTATTTTTGCAGTAATTCTCGGAATAATTATCCTAAGTACAGCTAATGTTTTTAATATAATAATAAGAACAGGAAAAGAAAATACACAAAAAAATTTTGATTTGTTGTGTGAGAATTACAAATATGAAATTTTCAAAATAAGTGAATATTCAATAACAAATACAGATAAAGAGAAAAGTGAATATACTTTAATAAAAGAATTTACAGAACAATTTGTGCAAAATTCTGATTATTTTAAACTTATTTATGTTTATGGCAATCAAACTAATATTTCTGTTTATAATTTATTAGGGGAAGATATAATTATTACTTTTACTGCTACTTCCATAACAATTCCAAAAGGAGAATTTCAAAATTTTGGAGGGGTTTTTTCTGAAGTAACTATTGAAAAATTTAATAAACACTATGATATTAGTAAAGATAAGCGCTTTTGGTTTGTCGCTTTAATAGAAAAAGATGGTGAAGAATATATTTGTGAATAAAAGAAAAAAGAATAAAAAAGGGATAAGTATCTTAATATCTTATGTCTTGCTTATTACACTTGCTATAGCTTTATCAGCAACTACATACATCTTCTTAAAACAATATGCAGAAAAACCACTTCCAGAAGAAGGCTGCCCAGAAGGAACTAATATTGTTATTGAAAATTATGAATGTGACATGAATGAAAAAATTCTTAGTATAACAATTAAAAATCGCGGTCTGCATAATGTTGATGGTGTTTTTATTAAAATTTCAACTGACAATACAGAATTTTTAGAAGATTTTGCAGAAATAAGTTCTGAATGTATGTCAAGACCAAATTGTGTGAGATGCGAATTTGATCCTTGTTTTCCTCCTGATGGTGAAGTTTCTAAGGAATTTGATTATTCTGAATATGATCAAATAACTAAAATAGTAGTTATTCCATATAAATTAGGAGAAACTTATGCAACATTATGTGAAAATGCAATTGCAAGTCTAAATGTAGAGGGTTGTGAATAAAAATAAACAAATATTTAAACTAAAAAATCAATAAATAAATATAATGAAAAGAGATAAAAAAGGAATTTCACCTTTAATAGCAACCGTACTTCTTATAGTGGTTGCAATTATCCTTTTCCTTCTTATTTTTATGTGGCTCCGTGGTTTTCAAAAAGAAGCTATCACAAAACAAGGAACTGCAATAGAATTAATGTGTAGGGAAATTAGTTTTGATATGGCTTATAATAATCCTCAATTACAAATAGTTAATATGGGAGATGTTCCACTATATGATGTTAATATTTATATTGTAAGTGGAACTAAAACTGAATTTAAATTAAAAATGGGTGAAATAACTCAGGGCACAACCGCTACAAATAGTAATGTTGGTTGTGATTCTGGTGAACAAATAAAAGCTATTCCTGTGTTGCTTGGTACAACAAAAACAAATTCACAAGAAGAATATGTTTGTGAAGATCAAGCTCAAACAATTTCATGCTCATAAATTAAAAAACATAAAAAGAGGTAAATAAAACAAAAGATGAAAAATAAAAAAGGAATTGAACCTGTTATTGCTACAGTTTTATTGATAGTGATTACAATTGTTGTAGTGGCTTTAGTTGTTGCTTTTGTAGTTCCATTTGTTCAAAAACAAATGCAAGATACAGAACTATGCTATAATGCAATAGTTGAGATAGTAGCTGCAGAAAGTTGTTATGACAATACCAATTTATATGTAAGAGTAAGTCGTGGTTCAGAAGATTTTGAACTAAGAGACATAATTTTGAAAGTAATTACTAATGAAAAAACAGTTACTAAAAAAATAGATGCAGACTTAAGTTTATTAATCCCAGAAAATCCACACGAAGAAAATTTCTATACAATTACATTTGAACAATTAGGAATTACAGATGACATAATTACTTCAATTGCAATAGCCCCAATAGTTGGAAGTGGAGAAACAGAAAAAACTTGTGAAATAACATCCCAAACAGCAATAAGTGAATGTGTTGTTTAAGTAATAAAATGAAAAAACAAGGAATGGTTTGGGTTTCTACAGTTCTTTATATTTTAATTAGCTTGGCTATTCTTGGAATTGTTATAGCAGCTGTACAACCAAGAATTAAATCAACAAGAGATAAAGCTACAATAGATCAAACTATTAATATTTTAAATGAACTTGATCAAAAAATAATTGAAGTTGATAATTCAGCAGAAGGAAACATAAGATCACTCAATTTACAAATCAAGAGAGGAATCCTTACAATTGATTCTAATGAAAATAAAATAGAGTGGAATCTTGAAGATGCTTCTTATAAATATAGTGAGCCAGAAACCCCTATTAAAATTGGAAGAATCACCGCGCTTACAAAAGAAAAACAAGGCAAATTTAATATAACTTTGACTTTAAATTATGAAACAGATATCAATTCTGAATTAATATCATTACAACCTTCTGAAACCCCTTACAAAATTTTCATTAAAAAAACTGCCGAGGGAATAGAAATTTATTAAGAAGAAAAGTTTTAAAAATCCTCGATTACTTTGAGTTTTATGCTTGATATTAAGTTTGTAGAAGAAAAACCGGGGGTGATTAAAAAAACTCTAAAAGAAAGAGGAAGGCCCGAGTTAATTAAAGAATTCTCTAATTTTATAAAAATAAGAAAAGATTGGAAAAAAAATAAAAAAGAATTAGATGAACTAAGACATAAAAGAAATATTATTTCTCTTGAAATAAGTAAAGCAGTAAAACAAAAAAAAGATATTAAAAAATTTAAACAAGAAGCAAAAAAAATATCAGATAGCATTACAAAAATAGAAAATAAAATAAAAACAGTAGAGAAAAAAATATATGAAATGTCTCTACAATTTCCTAATCTTATAGCTCCTAATTTGCCAAAAAAGGAAAAAATAATTTCTACTTATGGAAAAACAAAAAAAGAAAAATGGCAAAAAGATTATTTAGAGCTTGCTAAAACTTTTGATTTAATTGATTTTGATTCTGCAATAAAAATGTCTGGAGAAGGATTTTATGCTCTAAAAGGTGAGGGAGCAATATTACAAAGAGCTCTAATTAATTTTTGTCTTGATATGGCAAAAAAAAATGGTTATAAAGAGATTCTGCTTCCAGTTCTTTTAAATAAAAAAGCCCTGATTAATTCCGGACATCTGCCAAAATTTAAAGAAAGTATGTATCTTACCCAAGATGGTTTTTATTTAAGTCCAACAGAAGAAACCGGTTTGCTGAATTTATATTCTGGAAAAACACTTACAAAATTACCAATTAATTTAACAGCTTATATACCTAGCTTTAGAACAGAAAAAGGAGCAACAAAAGGAATTATAAGAACACACCAATTTGATGAGGTTGAATTGTTTAAAATAACCAAACCAAGTGAAAGTAATAAAGAATTGCAAAAAATGATTAAAGATGCTTCACAAATTCTAAAATTACTAAAATTACCCTTTAAAATTAAATTACTTCCAGCTTGGGACATAGCAACACAAAGTAGTATAACTTATGATATTGATGTATTTTCTTCTAAAACAGGGTGGTTAGAAATTAGCTCATGCTCCAATTGTTTAGATTATCAAGCAAGAAGAGCCAAAATATATTATTCAGAAAAAGGAAAAAGAAGTTTTGTGCATACATTAAATGGAACAGCTTTAGGCTTAGGTAGAATTTTTATTGCAATTGTTGAAAATTACCAACAAAAAGACGGTTCAATTAAAATCCCTGATGTTCTACAAAAATATTGTGGTTTCAAGAAAATTGAAATCAAAAAGAATAAAAATACAAAAAAACATAAAAAGAAATGAAAGGAGGTAAAAAAATAATGAAAAAATCTACAGCAGAAGTGTGGGTAAAAATTATTGCTATTCTCGGATACATTGGAGCAGCATTTGCAGCTCTTGCAGGAATTATTATGCTTTTTGGAGGAACCTTTCTTTCAGGAATTACATCATATTTTGGCGGAGAAATACTTGGAAGTTTTTTAGTAGGAACTTTTATCATAATAGCAGCCATTTTAGTGATTGTTTATGGGATCTTTACATTTATAGTGGCTCTAAACCTATGGAAACATAAAAATTGGGCAAGAATTGTTATGATAGTAATTGCAGCCTTGGGTTTATTAGGCAGTATACCGTCAATAATTGCAGGAGTTGGTATCGTGCCTTTAGTAATAAATGGAGGAATCATTTATTTACTTGCAATAAACAAAGATATAGTTAAACTTTTCAGATAATTTTTTATTTTTCTTTTTTTTATTTTTTTATTTTTAATTTGTTTTAGAATTTTTTCCTATTCTAAGTCTGTTACTATTTTTAAATTACATCATTAGTAAATTTTAAATATCTCCTTTTCTTCAATATTTCATGCCAAGCAGTTTGATAAATAGAATTATAGCATTAGATAGAGAAGATTATATAACTAAAGGTTTGTCTCCTAAAGAAATTGAGAAAAGAATCCAAGACAAAAAAAGAATAATCACTTATTATAATCATCTTATTTCTCCCAACATAAATACAAATTTTCAATCAATTTATTTTGATCACATAATAAAAAATCCAGAGTCTATTATAAAATCGAAAAAGAAGAAAAAAACAAATATTGCAAGAAAAATTTTAATTCCAACGGCAGCAACATTTTTTACATTATTAACTTTAATTCCTTGTTTTTTAGAATATCAATTACAGAAAAAAATCAATCAAGAAATTAATAATAATAGAACAGAATGGCTTCAAAATAAAATTCAAAGTCTTGATGGTGCTTTGATTGATGAAAACACCCTTTATAGCAATTTTGGTTTAAATTTTCCTAAACCTAAAAAAGATAGTATTACTATAGGAAAAATACTTGGAAATAAAAATAATAAAAATCTTGAAAATTTAGCTAATTCTACAAAACTTGCTATTGTTTCAAGTAATTTAATTTATAATCCTTTTGGCGAAGATGGAAATTATAAAATAACAAGCACATTTTATTCTACAAGATCAATGGGTGGCGGAGGAAAAAGAATTCATAAAGCATATGATTTTATAAGAATGGATGGCAAAGCAAGACCCCCAATATACGCTGGAAGAAGCGGAATAGTAAAATTTGCAGGCAATAATGGAGGTTATGGAAAATGTGTGATTACAAAAACAAATTCTGGATTTTATATATTGGATGCTCATTTTTCAAAAATTATAGTTAAAAAAGGACAAAAAGTGGATGTTGGTGAATTAATAGGTTATATGGGTAATACAGGGCATTCCACAGGTTCTCATTTACATAGGTCTGCCTACAATATTGATGAAAATAAGGAAGAACAATTTATTAATTATAAAAATTGTTTGACCAATGATAAGGATTTAGTTGATAAAAAGGAATTTCAAAAAACAGCTCATTCAATCAAACAAATAAAGAACATTTCAAGCCAAGATTTTTAAATTCAATTAACTTCTTTTTATTATGCCTAGAAAAATTAAAAAAATCAAGAATTCAAAAAAGAAAAAATCTAAAAAGAAAAGTAAAGTTGAAAAAATAGAAAAGAAAAAACATCTCAAAATTCTTGCAATAGGTGATTTACATGGCGATTCAAGGCAAGCTTCAAAATTAGCAAAGAAAGCAAAAAAAGAAAAAGTTGATCTTGTTATTTTATCCGGAGATATTACCTTTGCTGAATCTAGTATTGATTATCTTGTAGGGCCCTTTGCCAAGAGAAAATTAGATGTCCTTCTCATTCCAGGAAACCATGAAACTTTAGCTACAGCAAATTTTTTAACCAAATTATATGGTCCAAAAGTTACAAATCTCCATGGTAAAGGTTTAGAATTTAAAGATTCTTCTCATGATATTGGAATTTTCGGGGCTGGCGGTGCAAACATAGGTTTATTTCAATTAAGTGAAAATGAAATTTTTAATACTCTTAAAAAAGGTTTCAATAAAATAAAAGATGTTAAAAAGAAAATTATGGTTACCCATGTTCATCCTTCAAAAACACTGATGGCAAAATTAAGTTCTTTTGTTCCAGGAAGTACAGGAGTTAGAAGAGCCATTAAAAAATTCCAACCAGATATTGCAATATGCTCCCATGTTCATGAAGCTGAAGGAATTGAAGAAAAAATTGGCAGGACAAAAGTCATAAATGTTGGAAGAAAAGGCAAGATTATTGAGGTTTAAAAAATGGCAAAGCAACTTGGAATTATTAAGTCAGTTATTGCATCTGGACCTATAATAATCAAGAATAAAAAAATGCTGGTAGTTCTCGATGATAAAGATCCTTTCTTAAAATTTCCGGGCGGTTCAATATTCAAGAATAAAAGCCTAAAAGAAACATGTAAAATAGAAACAAAACAAGAAATAAAATGCGATATTGAAATCATTAAGGAACTTGAACCAATTATGTTATGGAAAAAACCACATACAGGAGAAAAAATTCCTGTTGTGTTAATACATTGGCTTTCAAAATTAAAAAAAGGACAAAAACCAAAGAAAGGCAAGCATACAAAAGAAATTTTATGGATAGATTCAAAATATAAAAACTATAAGCTAGCACCAAATGTAAAATATTTCTTAAAGAAACTGAAAAAAGAAAGAAAAATTAACTAAGATACTTAACCATATAAGGTCCTTCTAATTTATAGCCTAGTTTATAATAATAGGGGCGAACCCCAACGCCAGAGATCACCTTAATCTTTTTGCATTTCTCTTTTTTAGCAATCTTCTCAGCTTCATCCATAAGCCATTTTCCTAAACCAGTGTGCTGGGTCTTTCCTTTATCTCTCTTGCCTATCTCTAAAGTAGGGCCATAGACATGAAGTTCTCTAAGAATCAGAGTTTTGCTATTGTTAGGAATTCTCAATCGAACAAGACCAAAAATTATGTCATCTTCATTTATAACTTCAATAAAAAATTCTTTTCCTTCAGATGCTTTATATTCTATTCTATTCAATTTTAATTTCTTTTTAATATTCTTCTTTTTTAATAATGCAAATCCAATCTCACGACAACGAATACATTTACAAAATACTCCTTGATCTATCATTTCACTATGAACAACTTTTCTTAAATCAATTCTTATTGTTCCTGCCACTAAAAAATCGGGAGGAATCTCTCTCATAATCCTCATAATTCTGCAATAACGAGGAACAATTTGTTTAAATTTTATAAGAAGTTTAATCAGTTGTTCTTTTGTATAGGGTTTATATTTTCCTTCTTTGTATAAATTTACAAGTTCAGCTCCTTTAATGACCTGTGTAGGATAAATTTTAAGTTGGTCTGGCTTGAAATCAGGATTTAAAAACAATTCTTTAAACATCTCAATATCTTTTTTAAAATTCGAGCCAGGCAAACCAGGCATTATGTGATAACCAACCTTAAATCCAGCATTTTTCAATCTTCTAGTTGCATCTATAACATCTTTAACAGTATGACCTCTATTAATTTTCCTATAAATTTTATCATCAATAGCCTGAACACCTATCTCAACCCTCGTACATCCAAATTCTAACATTCTTTTTATGTCAGAGTCAGAACAAAAATCAGGCCTTGTTTCTATACATAAAGCTATACATCTATGCTTTGCTTTTTCATTTAACTTTTTAGCTTGCTTCAGATTTTTTGATTTTTTTCCATTAAGAGCATCAAAACACAATTTAATAAAATTATATTGGTAATCTACTGGATAAGCTGTAAACGTTCCTCCTAAAATTATAAGCTCAATTTTGTCTGTTGGATGCCCCATAGCTTGAAAGGCTTTTAATCTAGCTAGAACTTGTTTGTAAGGATCATAATTTAATAACATAGCACGCATAATTGCAGGACTTTTTGGAGTATATGATTGTGGAACATCAAGAGAAGGGCAATACAAACAAGTTCCGTGGGGACATTTTCTTGGTTTAATAACAACTGCCAGAGGAGTTACGCCGCTAATTGTTTTTGTTGGTTTTCTCATTTTTGTTTAATGGCTTCTTCAGTAAAATTTTCCTCAATATATTTTTTTATATAGAAAACCTTATTTGGATTGCAAGAAATAAAGAAACTTTGAGATTCATCTGGAAGTTCAGCAGTTATTTTAAATGCTTTTCTTATAGAATCATAACCTTTATGAACAATAAAATAAGGTTTTTTTACATTTCTTCTTGTCTTAATTGCTCCTGTTGCCCTAATCTTAATGTTTGTATCTAATCTAATGATTTCATCTAACATATCAACTAATTCTTTTCTAACTCTTTGATTATCACGCCATAAAATTAACTTCTTTGACATTCTCTCTCCTTAGCCTTTATTGGTATGTTTTTTAAATTTAAAAACCTTGGGAAAAACATGAAACAAGAAAAAGTTTGGGATACAATAGCACTAAAATGGCAAGAATTTAGAACTAAACCAATAAAAGAGGTAATAGATTTTATTAAAAATCAGAAAGGGAAAATTCTTGACCTTGGTTGTGGTTCTGGAAGAAATTTTGTTAGAACTAAAGGAATTATTTATGCAGTGGATTTTTCACAGAAAATGCTAAACTATGCAAAAGAATATGCTAAAAAACAAAAATTTAAAATTATTATAAAAAAAGCTCCTGCATCTAAACTTCCTTTCAAAGATAATTTTTTTGATAGAGCTATTTTTATTGCTGCCTTACATAATATAGATTCAGAAAAGAAAAGGGAAAAAGCACTAAAAGAATTATATCGTGTTTTAAAACCAAAAGCAGAAGCTATGATAATTGTTTGGAGCAAAAAACAAAAAAGATTAAAAAATAAGCCAAAAGAATGCATGATTCCTTGGACAATCAATAATAAAAAATATTATAGATATACTTATATTTATGATAAACAAGAATTGCGAGAATTATTAAAAAAGGCTGGTTTCAAGGTTCTCAAAGCTAAGGAAGATAGAAATATAATTTTTGTTGTGAGAAAAATTTTATAAGCTCAGCTATCTATGACTTTTTATGAAATCAAGTGAATTAAAAAAGAAGTATATAGAATTTTTTAAAGAAAAAAAGCATAAAGAGATTCTAAACGCAAGTCTCATTCCAGAACATGATCCGTCTGTTTTATTCACTACAGCTGGAATGCATCCATTAGTTCCTTTTCTTATTGGACAAAAACATCCACAAGGAAAAAGGCTTGTTAATGTTCAAAAATGTATTAGAACTCAGGATATAGATGAAGTTAGTAATCCCATGCATCTTTCCTTTTTCGAAATGTTAGGTAATTGGTCACTTGGAGATTATTGGAAAAAACAAGCAATTGAATATAGTTATGAATTTCTCACAAAAATCCTGAAGATAGATGCAAAAAAATTATATGTCACATGTTTTGCTGGAGATAAGGATGCTCCAAAAGATGAAGAAACAGCAAAAATCTGGCAACAAGTTGGAATTCCTAAAGACAGAATTTATTTTTTAGGCAAGGAAGATAATTGGTGGGGTCCTGCAGGAGAAACCGGGCCTTGTGGACCTGATACCGAAATATTTGTTAATACAGGAAAAGAACCATGTAGCAAGAAATGTAAGCCAGGATGTGGTTGCGGAAAATACTTTGAAATATGGAATGATGTTTTCATGCAATATAACAAAACAAAGCAAGGAAGTTTTGAGCCTCTCAAACAAAAAAATGTTGATACAGGAATGGGGGTCGAGAGAACTACGGCTATTTTGCAAGGAAAAAAATCTGTTTATGAAATTGACACAATCAAACCAATAATGGATAAAATTAAAGAATTAAGTAAAATAAAAGAACCGAATAAAGAACAATTAATATCAATGAGGATTATAACAGACCACATTAGGGCATCTGTTTTTATTCTTTTAGAGGAAATTGTTCCAAGTAATGTTGACCAAGGTTATATTCTCAGACGTTTCATAAGACGAGCTATGAGACATATGAGACTTTTGGGTATGAATGATTTTGCCTTTATTAGAGAAGCAGCAAAAATAGTCATAGATATTAACAAACAAGATTATCCTATTCTAAAAAAGAAGCAAGATTTTATTTTTAGCGAACTGAAAAAAGAAGAAGAAAAATTCAAAAAAACTCTGGAAAAAGGTCTTAATAAGTTTAATAAAATGGCCACAGATAAAAAAATCTCAGGAAAAGAAGCTTTCTTATTGTTCCAATCATATGGTTTTCCAATTGAAATGACAAAAGAACTTGCTGAAGAAAAGAAAATTAAAGTTGATGAAAAATCCTTCTACAAAGAATATAAAACTCATCAAGAAATTTCAAGAAAAGGAGCTGAAAAAAAATTCAAAGGTGGCTTGAGTGATGCAAGCTATGAAACAACAAAACTGCATACAGCAGCCCATCTTCTTTTATATGCTTTAAGAAAGGTTATTGGTTCAAATATAATGCAAAGAGGTTCTAATATTACCCCAGAAAGAATAAGATTTGATTTTAATTTTGATCGCAAGCTGAATGATGAAGAAGTTAAAAAAGTCGAGGATATAGTTAACAAAAAAATTAAACAAGCAATTCCAGTTGTAAGAAAAGAAATGCCTGTCAGCGAGGCAAAGAAGATAGCTAAATCAGAATTTGAATATAAAAGCAAAATTGTTTCTGTATATATTATTGATGATTGTATAGAAATCTGCATGGGCCCTCATGTTAAAAACACTAATGAGCTTGGCCATTTTAAAATCACAAAACAAGAAAGTGTTGCCGGAGGCGTTAGAAGAATAAGGGCTGTTTTGGAATAAAAATCATCCAAACTTTTCAATATCTTTAATAATTAATTCTGATTCTTTCATTACCTGTTTTAGAATTTGTTTCTCTCCAACAGTAGGATGTTCTTCTGAATATTTGATTGCTTTTGAAATAGCAGCAATCTGAGCCATTCTTACTATTCTATTTCTTGCCTGTTCAATCTCTGGAAGAATTTTTTCATAAACTTCTGGCCAATTAGGATCTAGAATGCCATCAAACTCTTGTTTATAGCCAAGAGCCTTAGAAACAGCAACTGCCATAGCAATTTTAATTTTTTCACGATTCATATCATTAACCTCTTTAGCCTAAAATAAAAAGAATTAGAAGTTTTTAAAAACTATTGCACTTATTCAACATAAATAGCTGGCTTTCCTGGCTTAGCTTTTTTAGCCTTTTTCTGCGGGTCATAAGTTATTTTATTGCTTGACTGAATCTCCACCTTACATAAAAATTCCTCTTTTAAATCATTAATTACAAGTTCATAAATATCAAGTTCTTTAGGAATAACATAAATATAAACAGCTTTTGGCTTTTTCCTAATAATTCTAATAATATGTCTAACATCTTCTTTCAGTTTTTCTTGAATCTCCTCTTCCTGTTCAAATTTTTTGTTTATTTTTTTCTCGTCGTATTTTGGCCATTTTTCCAATGAAATGAAGTTTTTATTCTGATTGTGCCATAATTCTTCTGTAATATGTGGACAAAATGGATGAAGCAGTTTGATAAATGCTTCTGCAGTCTTTTTATCAATCTGCTTAAAAGAATCAAATAATTTTCTTATCTTAATTATAGCTAAATTATATTTAAATTCCTTAATATCTTGGGTAACTTCTTTTATTGTCTTGTTAAGCTTACTTTCAATTCTAGCATCAATTTTTCCAAACTTGATTTTTGAAAAATAATTTATTACTTTATTAATAAATTTTAAACTAGATTCTATTCCCTTATCACTCCACTGAATATCCTTATCAGGACCTGCCATGGAAACTAGGAAAAGACGGGCAGTATCAATTCCATATTTTTTAGAAACTTCTTCAGGTAAAACTACATTTCCTCTTGATTTTGACATAACATAACCATCTTTACCATGAATCATTCCTTGATTAAATAATTTTAAAGCAGGTTCATCAAAATTCAATAAACCCATATCTCGTAAAAATTTGGTATAAAACCTAAAATAAATAAGATGTCCTGTTGCATGTTCGGTTCCTCCAATATATTGATCAATAGGCATCCAATATTTTACTTTTTTGGGATCAAATATTTTCTTCTTGTTTTTTGGATCACAATATCGCAAGAAATACCAGGATGAATTAACAAAAGTATCCATTGTATCGGTTTCTCTTCTAGCTTCTTTTCCACATTTTGGACATTTTGTTTTTATCCAGGACTCTGCTGTTTCAAGAGGATTTCCTTTTCCAAATTTAACTTTTTCTGGAAGCTTTATAGGAAGATCTTTTTCAGGAATTGGGATTATACCACATTTTTCACAATAGACAACAGGGATTGGCGTTCCCCAATATCTTTGTCGAGAAATTAACCAGTCTTTTAAGCGATATTGAGTAATTGGCCTGCCTTTTTTTATTTTTTTAAGATAATCAGAAATTTTACTAATAACTTTTTCATTATCTAAACCATTAAATTTTCCAGAATTAATAAGAACTCCTTCCTCTTCATAAGCTTGTTTTATTGTTTTCTCGCTTAGTTTTTGATTTTTTGGTTGGATAACAAATTTAATTGGTAGCTTATACTTTTTAGCAAATTCAAAATCTCTTTGATCATGAGCAGGAACAGCCATAACCATTCCAGAACCATATTCAGCAAGAACAAAATTTCCAACATAAACTGGAATCTTTTCATTATTTATTGGATTAATTGCATATTTTCCAG
>Ga0315548_1001016_pt1 | contig 24486 bp, 21 predicted proteins | sample SalMarSW160110MG_2_FD_202540 | JGI IMG/M metagenome (GOLD analysis project Ga0315548, IMG submission 202540) | Salt marsh sediment microbial communities from the Plum Island Ecosystem LTER, Massachusetts, United States - Salt Marsh Sediment SW1601-110 ...
GTAACAGCTCTCCACTGGACATCATTGGAATCGTATGCGATGTTATCATCGTCGTGACCATCGATAAATATTTCAACGCAGTCGTTCATCCAGGACTCTGTACGACTTATATCGATAGAATCGTCTGTAACATGTACAAACCAATAGAGATTGTTGTAGTCCCATGTTATTTTAAACCAACCCGATATATCAGTAGGACCACTGTCCGGGGCTTGATTATCGGTATAAGCAAAACATCCAACTTGAGGGAAAGTCCATGTGGAATCTTCTACTCCGTCGATTGTAGGTACCGACCTTGCGTACGGTACTATTAGTGTATCGCCAAGTGTGCTGCCTTGATTAAAGGCAGATAGCATAAGACTAAAACAAAAAAGAACCAAAAACATTTTTGTTAACATTGGAAGTCTTTTCACGTCATAACCTCCTTACATTTAAATTAAATTTGAATTATAACTTTTTCTCACTTTATTCCTATAACCTTTATTTCCATAACTTTGATTAATCTAGATTAATCAATGATGGGTGATGATCTTTAAAATTTAGGCCTTTTCCCCTTATCTTCCGTAAAAGAAGAAAAGGCCTTACCTACCAAATTTTAATTTTAGACTTAAATCCATAATTATACCCCCATTTTTTGTTTTTTATTAATCGCTATGGATAACAATATAATGAAATCGAACGTAATGTCAAGGGGTTTTTTTGAGCTCAGATTGACTTTTCCGCTTTTTAATAATAGATTAACTCGGTTTTTACGGGCTTATCTCAAACGGGTTTTTTATCTTTTAGCGTTTTGATATCCGTAATCCTTGCCGCGGCTTTTATTATTCAAAAACAGAGAGATTTTTGAATTGTTCTGGTATTTTTACCCTTGACTTTTTACCCTTGGCAAAGATTTTTATATTTATTATGCTAATTATAATAACACTACTAAGTAAAACCGATTATAACGCATGTAAGGTTAAGGATTGTAGTATGGTAAGGATAGGGAGGGCGATGATTGTTTTTTGAAGAGTATTTGTATTGTATTCCAGATTTTTATGCTGAGGTTCTGAGGGGGGTAGAGAAAGTTGAGTTTTTCTAAAGCAGAGTTTAAAATTCAGAGTAGGGAAAATGGTGTTATCAAAGGTTCTTTATTTCAGTCTTTAGTTTTAATCCGATTTGTAAACCCTGGTGAAAGGATGCCGTGACTATTCACAGAGATTTCATCTGGGAGGAGAGTTAAGTGTAATGAAAGTACTTAAATTGAGAGTGGGTTATAAGTTTTATTATGATGAAGAAGGATTGAGTCTTGGTGCCAGTATTTATACTGACTGATAATATTAAACTGGATTTTGCCTATAGTTATTTTGGTGTTTTTGATTTTGTAAACAGGATTTCACTTGGGCTTTCGTTCTGAGACTCATTAAGAAAAATAAAAATACGAAAAACAGAGAGAGCGCGATAGGTTATCTATCGCTTTCTCTATTTTTTAAAGGGACTTGCCATTTTTACTCCCTTTAATAATATGTTAGAAAGAAACCTAGGAGGTAAAATGAAGTCATTCTCATCCTTGTCTTATTTAACTGTAATAACAACTCTATTAATAAGCAGCTGTAACCTAAGGCGGGAAAGTGGTGAGTATTATCGTAAAGTTTTACTTGACGGTAGATATTCTATTATAGGAGAATATCCTCTGACTCCCGAGATGGGAAGGAAGGGAGAATCGTATTATTTTTTATATGATAAGGGAGGAAAACTCATCAGAGTGGAACACCTTTTAGGAGGAAAGCTTAAAGGGAGTTCTTTTTTTGGTAATGATGTTGCCGTTCTAGAGATAAGGCATTTTGAAACATATGAGAAAAGAGCATATTTTGACGTGAATGGTATTCCCGTTAAGGATAGGAATGGTGTTCTTTCCATAGGCATATTTTTTGATGAGAATACTAATCCGGTGTACAGGTTGAACTACGATAAATATGGAGAGTTTACAGAAGATGTTTACGGTGTTGCGCAGTACTCATGGAGTCTTGCCGGCGAGGGACGGATAGTAAAAGAAGCTTTTTATAACTTTTCGGGTAAGAGAGTGACAATAGATGATGGTAGTTTTGAAATAAGGTTTAAATATGATAAAGATGGCAATATGATCGAACGAAGTTTTTTTGACTCTGCGGGAAATTTGACGGAGAATGAGGATGGTGTTGCCGTAATGCGTCAGAAGTTCGATGATAAGGGGGATATAATCGAAATAAGGTACTTCGGTGAGGATAATAAATTAAAGGAGTTAGATAACGGAGTTGCCATCATACATCAAAAATTCGATGAATACGGGAATATTATCGAAATTAGATATCTGGGGAAAAATGAAGGATTCAAAGAAAACAATATGGGAGTTGCTATAATTAGGGACAGGTTCGATACTTACGGAAACATCGTGGAAAGAAAATATTATGATATTTCTGATGAGCTTACCGAGGGTAAATTTTATGGATTTGCGATAATGCAATGGGAATATGATAAAGATGGAAGGGTGGTGGAGGCAAGGTTTTTAGACGCGGACGGAAATTTGAAAAACGCTATAAACGAAGAAGCCGCGATTTTGCGAATGAAATACGATGAAGAAGGTAATCTAGTACAGGTTTTACATTTTGATAAAGAAGGGGAGTTGGTGCAGGATTCCACAATAAGCGTTCCCTAACATAGATTCTTTTAATCCAAGTTGAATGTTTGAATTGTTGAATAGTTGAGTTGTAAAAAAACTAAAAACTTTGTTTGAGATTACTTTTTGGGAGGTGGATTGAGTTTAAAAGTTTCCATTTCTCCATTTTCCCATTTTCTAATTTGTCCTTTGTGCTCTTTTTGATCTCTGTGGTTAAAAATTGTGGATTGTTTTATACCAGAAGAGAATAATGTTATTTTTATTGACAAATTGAAGTTTTATTTTAAAATAAAACAGGGGGTAATTTATGACATCTGTTAAAAAATTGGAAAGTTTTTCAAAAGGGATACCTGTTTTACACGTGGAGGGCGATTGTATAGCGCGTACCTGGGAAAATTCTCTTATCTCGCTATACGAGAATGGATGTGATATCAAGACTCAATACGATAAACCGGAAGACCCTCCAAGTAAGGACGCGACCATGATTATTACTATAAACGATCCGCTAAATGAACCTATGCTTCATAAAGACTTTCCCGCGGGTGTCGAGTTTCTGCAGGAGTATGTGATGGAAGTGTGTGAAGGTATTAAAGATCATCTGGTTCGTGATATAAATGATTCAGAGGATACGCGCTGGGAATACACGTATCATCAGCGTCTGTTTGCCTATGAAGCTCCGGGTGTAAAGCCGTTAGATCAGATTGAAATCATGTGTCAAAAATTAGCCGGAAAACCTTATACAAGGAGAGCACAGGCTATTACCTGGAAGGTATGGGAAGATAACGATTGTTATGATCCTCCCTGTCTCCAAAGTCTCTGGTGCCGGATTACAGAATGGAAAAGAGAATCTCATCTAAATATGAATGTGCGTTTTCGTTCGAATGATGCTTACAAAGCTGCATTCATGAATATATTCGCGCTTGTCAAGTTGCAGGAAAAGATAGCAAAACGCATATCGGAAATATCAGGGAAAGAGATTAAAGTTGGCCGATACTGTCATATGGCTGATAGTTATCACCTTTACGGTTCTTACTTCGAGGAATTTAAAGGTCGTTTCTTAGGGGCTCTTGAAAAGCGTACTTTTGAAGGACGTACAATGCGTTATGAAGATTTTCGTGAAATGATGGAAGCCGCCCGTCCTTCGATCCTGGAGCGCGTTAAGAATATGGAAAGAAAATAAATTAGGTCTTTGGTTTTAGGTTTTAGTTTTTAGTTTTTTTAGTTGGTTCGTTGGATTGTGTGATAGTTGGTTTGGATTTTTTCACCCTTCCAACCACCCAACTTTCCAACAGCTTAAAATCTTTGTGCCTTGGTGACTTTGTGGCTTATAATAATGGAACTGAAAGATAGTTAGTGAGGTCTTATTAATAAAAGGAGGATAAATGACAAAAAAATGTATTTTTATTATATTAATAATATTGGTTTTTGCTGTTTTCGGCGGATGCGGCAGGAAGCCTCCTGAAAGAGCTTTCTTTAAACCGCGTTTCAGGCATCTGCACAGAGAAAGTACTGAAGAATTTGAGCGTTCCGGAGTAGATAGAATGGCGGGAGATTTAGGGTTATCAGAGCAACAAATTAAAGAATTGAAAAAATTGGAGACGGAAATAATAGAAAAACGAATTGAGATGAGGCGTGAGGAAAAGCACAGAGAAAATGTTAAGGTAAAGATTGTCGAAATGGTGAAGAAAGATTCCTTGTTGAAAGAAGAAATTGTTGCTTTTATGGACGAACTTCATTCTTTGGGAGAGAAATACAGGAAAGAGGCTGACAGTTTCGTTGCCGAAAGATTAGCTAAAATGCATTCTATGCTCACAAAAGAACAGCGGGAAAAGTTGGCAAAAAAACTTGAAGAATTTGAACCGGAAGAAAAATGTAAGCCAGAATTTAAGACTAAAAGAGATAAAGAATAATCATGGATCAGGAGGCTTTTGCCTCTATTGTAGAGGAAACAAAAGGTATTGTTTTGAAAGCGGTGAGAAAAAATCTGTTTTCCGAATATTGTTATGCGATAGATGATGTGGTTCAGGAAACTTATATTAGGGCGTACAGGAGTCTTGTTAAAAATAAATTTAAGGAAAAGTCGAAGTTGTCTTCATGGTTATTTACAATTGCGAGAAATGAGTCGATAAGAATGAATAGAAAATTAAAGTCGGGAGAAAGAAGAAGAGAAAAGTACATGGAAAGAAATATAGAGTATCTGAATAGTGACGGAAGAAATGATATAGAGGAGAAAATAGAAAAGGATGATTTGCTTAACAAGCTGAGTGAGGCTGTAAAAGATCTTCCGGATAAATATGAGAGTGTTATTGATTTATATGTAAAGGGTTTTAATGAAAAAGAGATAGCAAAATTCCTTTCAATTTCCCGGGGAACAGTAAAGTCAAGAATACACAGGGGAAAGGAGAAATTGAGGGAAATTTTAAAGAAGGAGGAAATCTATGCCTAGCATAAATGAGGAAATAGAGAAGAGAATGCAAAGTGGCTTTTGGAGTGAAGAGATAGCCGGGAGAGTTATTTCGGAAAGATTTAGAAGAAGGAAAAGAAACTTGGCTGTTACAGGTTCTTTAATAGTAGTTTTTTTCTTGTTTTTTGTTATTGGTTTTGATTTTTCCGGAACAGGTTCCGAAAGCCCCTCCTGGAATGAGACTTTAATCTCATCGGTTGCCGAAACCGTCTATCCGCAGGTAATCCCCCAGGATGTGGACGAATTCATTTCTTATTCTTTTAACGGGCAATGATTGTAATGCCTGAGGCATTACAGTTAATCTGTTAATTGGGGGATTGGTTAATTGCCAAGAGAGAAATAGATTTGTGCTATTTGTATAATTCGTTTTTTCTTTGTCTTTTTTTCTTTTTGAACTTTGATTTGTAATTTTGCATTTTAATATTTGATTTTTACATTTTTATGGAACCAATACATGATCTGGAGGGTCATATTCAAAAAATGGAGGCAAATATGAAAAAGTACAGTATGATAATGTTTTCAGTTTTAATGAGTATATTTCTAATTTTCCCTCTTGTGATGCAGGCTGAAGAGGGAAAAGAACGGCATATGATGAAGTCCGAGGAAGAGAAACATATGATGGGAAAACCGGGAGGTATGAAGGGACATCACGATTGGCTTTCGTCTTTAAATCTTGATGAGGATGTATTAAAAAAGATTCAGGAAATGAAATTGAAGAATAAAGAGAAAATTCTTGACTTAAAGAATCAGATTGAAAAGAAAGAACTGGAAATGGAAAAAGTTCTTTTGGAGAAAAAACTGGATCTCAACAGAATATTCTCCATTCATGATGAAATTGCGGACCTTAGGCAAAAGATTTCAAGGAAAATGATAGAGAATAAGATAGAAATATATAAGTTAATTCCTGACGATAAAAAGGAAGAAGCAAAGAAAATCTTTCTTCATCGATTCTTAGGAAAAGGACATAGGAAAACCGGAACGCCTGGAGAGATAGACAAAAGCGGATGTCCTATGGGAAAATAATCTACCCTTCTTGATTCTTAAGGGGTGCAGGAATATTAATATTCTTGTGCCCCTTAATTTCATTGCTAAAAACTTAAAAATGGATATAATGGTTGAGGAAGGTTATGAAAAACGGTTTATCCGGAATTAAATTAAATTCAATATTGAAATATATTTTCTTATCCGCTGCGTTTTTCGGAGTAGTTTTTACTTCTGCGGCACAATTTGAAAAAGATACGCTCACGGGGGCTTTTTCCATCGAGCAATGTATTGAGATTGCTTTAAAAAATGCTCCTTCGATTAAAATTGCTGAAGGGAGTGTCAGGAAAAACAAGTTTGATGTAGGTGACGCGAGAGCGAGCTTTTTGCCTGAAGTCGGTCTTTCCGGAGGATATTATATCGACAAAACATACAACACTTTCGAATGGAATGAAAATCATTATGATCTTTCGATTTCCGCTTCCATGCAACCGTTCAACAGCGGAAGAACTTATCTCAGTATAGAGAGAGCAGATGCCAATCTTGTTTCTTCCGTAGAAGGTTATCGCCTTACGAAGATGAATCTCATAATGGAAGTTATAAGCAGATATTACAATCTTCTTAAATCATCTCAAATATTGGAGCTTAGAAATAGGACACTGGAACAAAAGCAAAATCAGCTTGATTTCTCGAAAGCTCGGTTTGAACTGGGTATGGTTCCCCGGGCGGACACTCTTAAAACAAGAGCAGCCTTGGAGGGAGCGAGAGTGGACCTGCACGAAGCGAATGGCGAGCTTCTGATTAGAAGGGCAGAACTTAATGAGGTAATGGGATTGGAACTGGATTCTGTGGTTTCCATCCGGGATATCGAACTAAAAGAGCCGAATATTCCGGAATTTGACAGTGTACTGACCGTAGCATACAGTTATAGACCCGATATAAAACAACAGGAATCTTCGATCTCTGCGGCTAAATATAATATGATGATAGCCTGGATTAACAGGATGCCTACGCTGACTCTCACCGCAGGATATAACGTTTATGCTGAAAAATTTGCTTTTGAAGGGTTGCCTTTAAACAGGACTAATCTTGACGATAATTCCGACTGGAGCGTTGGGATGAATTTAAGTTTTCCTATATTTGATGGAGGAATTAAGTCCAGAGCTATCAGGAAGGCCAACATAGACTTAAACAACGCGCGACTTGAGTATGAAGATTTAAAAAGACAGGTCGAACTTGAGGTTAAATCTGCTCATATTAATTTGGAGAATGCGTCGAAGAAGATTGAATTGACGGAAAGACAGGTCGCGAGTGCAGAGGAAAGTTACGAGGCGGCACTTGGCAGATATAAAAACGGTCTTGCTCCAATAACGGAGGTTATAGACGCTGAGGTCGCTTTTACGGAAGGAAAGGTTAATTTTATTAACTCAAAATATGGTTTTCTTGAAGCTGAAGCTTTGTTAAAGAGAGCAATTGGAGTTCTTTATGATAAGGAGGGACCGGAATGAAGATGGAGAGGAGGCATGTAATAGTTGGTGGAATTGTTCTAATGGCATTAATAGTTGTTTTTTTTATTTTCCGTGTTACGGCAGGCAGAAAAAACAAATCTCCTGAATTTAAGATTGTTCAGGCAACGAGAGATAATATAATTCAGAAAGTTACGGAAAGCGGTACAGTAGAACCGGTTACTTCGGTAAACGTGAAATCCGAGCTTGCCGGAAAGGTGATAAAGTTATACGTCGAAGAAGGAGATAAGGTCAAAATAGGACAAAAATTGGTTCTAATACAACCTCAGCCGGAAGAAGCTCAGCAGGTCGCTCAGACAAAAGCATCTATAAAGAGTAAAAAATTGGACTTAGAAGAAGCAGAGCGAAACTTAAAAAGAATGGAAACCCTCTACGAGAAAGGTTTTATTGCCGAGCAGGAAGTTGAAGATGCTCGTAAACAATATGAAAACAGCAAGATACAGCTTCAGCTTGCAAAAAAACAACTGTGGGTGGTACTTGGTGGTGAGGAGAATGTAGATATAGAAAACTTTAACCTTGACCTTGAGGGAGTCGAAAATATTACGCTCAAATCTACCATTAATGGCATGGTAACAAGTGTCAATGTCGAAGAGGGAGAAATGATTACTTCCGGAACTCAGGCACTTGGAGGTGGGGGTACAGCTATCATGACGGTGGCCGATTTGAATGAGATGATAGTGAAAGCCAGTATAAACGAGGTCGACGTAGGGAAACTAAAGAAAGGGCAGAGAGTCGAAATAGGGTTTGATGCTATCAAAGGAAAAGTTTACCAGGGTAAAGTCAGAAGGATATCGCCTTCAGGAACCGAAGAGGAAAATCTCGTAGTTTATCCTGTTGAGGTTGAGATTCTGGATGCAGATGATAGGATACGCCCCGGTATGACTGCGGACCTTGATATAATTGTCGGAGAGGCAGATAGTGTTATTTGTATACCAAAACACGCTGTAATAAATAGAGAAGGGAAGACTGTAGTTTTAATCCCCGAGCAAGGTAAGGTTATCCCGCGACCTGTTATTATAGGCCTTGATGATAATGTTAAAATAGAGATAAAAAGCGGGCTTGCGGAAGGTGACACCTTACTTATACCTGAAGGGCAGGAAATATTTGGTGGTGGAGGGTTTTCACCCGGAGGTGAGAGAAGAGGCCGTCCGCCGGGTAGATAATAATAAATTATGAATTTAATTGAAGCGAAAGATATTACCAAGGTTTACTACAGAAGCAATGTAGAGGTTCATGCTCTGCGCGGTGTTTCCCTTAAAGTTAATAGAGGAGAGTTTTTGTCAATCATAGGTCCTTCCGGATCGGGAAAAACTACCATGATGGATATATTAGGATGCCTTTCAAGGCCTACTTCCGGGACTTATTACCTTGAAGGACATGATGTAGGTAAACTGAGTGATGATGAGTTATCAGATATAAGGAAGAAAAAAATCGGGTTCGTCTTTCAGACCTTTAATCTCATTCCAAGAATGAATGCACTTAGCAATGTGGAACTTCCTCTTCTTTATTCCGGAGTAGGCGAAGAGGAGCGAAGACGCAAAGCGATTAATGCTCTTAAGATAGTCGGGCTCGAGAAGCGTGCTTACCACGACCCAAACGAACTTTCAGGGGGGGAGCAGCAACGGGTCGCTATCGCGAGGGCTTTAATAAATAACCCTTCTCTAATATTTGCCGATGAGCCTACGGGAAATCTTGATTCGAAAACCGGAAAAGAAATAATGGCTCTTTTTGAGAAATTACATCAAGAGGGGAAAACCGTTATAATGGTGACTCATGATGCGACGGTTGCCGAATATGCCGAGAGAAGTGTCAAAATAAAGGACGGCAAAATAGAAGAAGAAAAGGTAAGAAAGAAATCTTTGAAGAATAAGGCTACTTTTGTTGAGGAAAAACTGGGAGATGCCAGTCTATTGGGAAGTATTATTTCGGGATTTGTTTCAGGATACAAAGGTCTTTTTGCCAATAAGCTTCGTTCCTTCCTCACTGTTCTTGGTATTATAATAGGTGTCGGAGCGGTTATAGGCGTTATGGGTGTTGGTGAGGGAGCAAAACGTAATATTACCAGTCAGATTGAGAAACTGGGCTCTAACGTTATTAGCGTATACTATAGAAGACCGGATAGTAAGGAACAGGCTCTCCAGTGGAGGGGGCGTTCCGAAGGGCTTACATACGATGATGCAGTTGCAATGCAAAAAGAGCTGAATTTTATAACAGATGTGGACCCTGAGGTAAGAAGCGATATTACAGCCAAATTTCAAGATAAGGATTGGGATACTCAAGTTATAGGAGCTTTGCCGTCATATCAGTTTGTAAATAATCATCAAGTTAAAGATGGCCGGTTTTTCACGGAAGACGAATCGAGGTCATGGGCAAAAGTGTGTGTTATAGGTAAGACAGTTAAGGATGAACTTTTCGGTAATGAGAATCCGATAGGGAAAGAGATCAAGATAAGGAATATGCGTTTTACCGTAATTGGTATTATGGATGAAAAAGGTTCTGTTGGATGGAATGATTTTGACGACCGAATCTTTATACCTCTTTTTACCGCTCAAAAAAGAATTACCGGTGAAGATAATGTTGTCAGGTCTATTGATGCCCAGACTACAGGTCTGCTTCCGACGGATGTTACTGAAGAGAGGGTAAGGCAGCTGCTTATGGAGCGGCATAATCAGGTTGAGGATTTCAGGATAAGAAACCGTGAAGAATTCAAGCAGACGGTAGAACAGACAGCAAGCACCTTTAAAATTATGCTTTCAGGAATTGCTGCGATATCTCTTATTGTGGGCGGTATCGGTATAATGAATATAATGCTGGTTTCGGTTACAGAGAGAACGAGAGAAATTGGCATAAGAAAAGCGATAGGAGCGAAGAGAATTGATATTCTGGTTCAATTTCTTATAGAGTCAGTAATAGTGAGTTTAAGCGGAGGTTTTTTAGGTATTTTTTTCGGTATTATTTTTGCCAATACCGTAGGTAATATGATGGTGGGTGTCGGCACTATGGGCCCAAGGTTCTTGAGTCAGGGCGGGCAGTCAGTCGTAACACCTGGCTCCATTTTGATTGCATTCTTTTTTGCGGTGATTGTAGGTGTTTTCTTTGGGATGTATCCTGCAAATAAGGCTTCGAAGATGGACCCTGTTAAGGCGCTCCGATACGAATGATATATAACATTATCGTTCAATTTTCTAGTTTTTGGCAAGAATCCATCTCTTATTTTTTAGTTTTCTTTAGAAAATTAAATATCAAAGATTAAAAATCAAAATTACAAATTAAAATTTTAAATTGTCTCTTACCTGACTGCAAGAAATAGAAAATTATTATATTATTAGTTGTATTCTTTGTTTTTCTTATTTTTGAACTTTGATTTGTATTTTTTCATTTTGATATTTGATTTTTGCGTTCAAGCGGCTTTACCGCAATATGATTTCAATATTTGAGAGATACTGTTTTTTATCTAAAGAATGTGGTTGACTGTTTTATATCCCCAGGTAAAAGTGAAAATAGTGGCGATTATATTACCTCCTATGATACCCCACCAAACGCCTGTGAGTCCGAAGCCCAGATAAGATCCCAGTATATAAGCAAGTGGTATCTGGAAAATAAAAGTTCGGATAATCGTAACAATCAGAGAGTTCATTCCTCTGTCTATTCCTCTGAACATTGCTGAGGTTAAAATGCCGGGAGGGACGACAAAATAAAATAATGTACTTATTTTTAAAAATCTGATAAGTTCTTCTGAGATTCTTGCAGCTTCCTTTGAATAAGTGAAAATATAGGAAATCTCTTTTGTGAAGAAGAAAACAAGAAGAGCCACGAATAGTTCCAGGAAAATACCGAACTTTACCGAATATAAATATGCTGTTTTAAGTTTTTCTTTGTTTCTCGCGCCGTATGCTGCTCCCGTTACCGCGATTACTCCCGTTGCGAGTCCCAGAATGGGGGTTGTCGCCACCATTATAATTCTCCAACCGCTTGTAAAAACAGCGATACCGTCTGTATTACCTACTAATACAACTATCTTGTTGAGTATAATCATACTGATAGACATGGATAATTGTGCTAAAGTCGAGGGTATCCCTACGGATAAAATCTCGCTTAAGATTCTTCTGTTGTATTTAAAATTCTTTATAGATATATCGAGATAAGTGTCCTTTTTGCTGAACATCCAGTATATGTAAAGCAGAGAACTTACAGCCATTGAAAAAACCGAAGCAATTGCGGCTCCGCTAACGCCGAGTTTAAAAGTGTATATAAATAAAGGATCCAGTATTATATTAAGTATTGAGCCTATAAGGATACCATACATAGCTCTCTTTGCGTCTCCTTCTCCTCGTAGTATTGAGCCTGCGATATTTGAAAAAATTAATATTGGGGTTCCCAGAAAGAAAATTTTCGAGTAATTTATCGCCATCGTAGCGACTGTTTCATTTTCCCCGCTGAATGCTCTCATTATCTCGTCGAGAAAAGGAAAACCGCATATACTGATTATTATGGATATAAGAAAACCCAGAATGAGCGTGTGTTCTGCTGTATTATCTGCATCTTTTTTATTATCCGCTCCTATTCTTCTTGAAATAGCAGAACTGCCTCCGACTCCAATTCCCATGCCGAGAGCTATCATTATAAAAAAGAAAGGGAAAAATAAACCAATAGAAGCAAGAGCATCCGCGCCTAAACCGGCTACCCAGAATCCATCGGCTATATTGTAGAAAGCGTTGACAAGCATAGCAATAATCATGGGGGTGGACAGTTTTAATATTGCTCTTTTAGGCTCGCCTAATAAATCTTTTACACCTTCAGTTATATTATCGTCCATATTCATATAATTCCAATAAAGATATAGACTTCAGGTAATTTGTAAACCCATTTTTTTGTGTTTAGTTATTAGTGTATTAGTTAGTAGTGATGTGGAGAGTAGTTAGTAGTCGGTAAAAATAAAATCCTTAAAATCTGCGTCCGATAGTTGCGAGGTAGTATGGGTTTTTTATATTGACATAATTACCGATAAATATATTATTAGTAAGGCATTTAACGAAGATTTGTAGGAGGATATGTGTATTTTTTGTTTTTTGTCATTATATCATGGAATTCGATTGGTACCGAAAATTTTACGGTAATATATCCGGGTGAATCTTATAAGGACTGTGCGCTTCAGCAACTTTCTATACTGGAAACGTACAGGGAGAATGTTATAGAATTTACTCACAATGATCCTGGAAGAACCTTATTATTTATGGATGACCTGGGGGGTATGGTTAATGGTGGTGCTATGCCGCGGGTAAACGGGATTGTTTTAAACTCATATATCCCTCCTCCGCTTCCAAGGTACGGTAGTTTTTCATCGTGGTGGAGAATAGCTCCTCTTCATGAATATACTCATATTGCAAATATGACGAGTACAGGAGGTATACCTAAGTTGTTTAGAAGCCTATTTGGCAAAAGCTTTCAGCCTAATTTATATGTACCCTTATGGGTAGCCGAATCCTATACGGTTTATTCTGAGAGCAGACAATTTCCATTTGAAGGTAGATTAAATGAGGGTTTTTTTGATGCTTACGGTATCGCCTGTGCGAGAGATAATAATTTTCCGAGTATGTATGATTTTACTTATGATTTCTACAAATTTCCTTTTGGATATTCTTTTTATATGTGGGGCGGTTTTATGACAAGATATAGAGCGAAAAGGTATGGAGAGAACAGAGTTTCCAATTGGGCTGATAGATATGGAAAATCCATACCTTTGATAAGTTTTGAGTATACTCATAAATCTGCTTATGGTAAATTTTCTTTCGACCTTTATAATGAAGTGAAAAGCGAATTTCGGAATAATCTTACAAAATATAAATTTTCTCAAAAACCAAAAGTCCTATATTCCGGGAAAGAATATCTGGATTTTCTTACACATGATGGAAGTTATCTATATTTTAAAACAGGGAAAATAGTAAAATCTTCAGTGTATGGAGGTATCTCCTATTCTGAGATCGTACAATTGGACCCTGAAACGGGAGAGTCTAAAATAATTTTGAAAGATCCTGTTCTTTCCGCGATACCTATGCGAATAAAGAATGGTAAGATATTTTATGGAAAACTTGATATTTTAAAAACCGGCGGAAATCTGGTCGGGACTAAGTTAAAAAATGATATATACAGTCTTGATATCGGTACTTTACGGAGAAAGAAGATTTATTCTGACGACGGAACATTACGAACTTTTGATATATTTAAAAGCGGTGAGCTCATTATTGGCAGGCAAAGAGGCTGGAGGGGAGGTGTTATCGAGGTAATAGATAAAGATAAAAGAGATAATATCTTCTCCTCGGATTTTGATACACCTTTCGATATTGTGGTCGGTGAAGATAAAATAGTGGTACTTATGCATAATGAAGATAAGGGTAACAGGATTTTCTTTCTTGAAGGTGATACGGTGAAAATTGAAGAACCTTATTCAAAGTCTGGGCTTAATTTCGTGGGAGAAGACCTTTTGTTTTCTTCCAACAGGCTTGGATTCTGGCAGGCCTATATGTGGAAGGATTCCTCTTTATATAAGGTCACGGATGTTCCTTTTTGTACATATCCTGTGATTCTGAACGATAAAATATATTTTATAGGAATGTCATCCGAAGGACAAACTATCGAGATCGTAAAAATGACAGAAAAGGAAAAGATAGAAACTCTAGAAGATTTACCTGATCCTTCCCTGCCCTCATACGCAAATCTTGCATATAAAAAAGGAGGCTATATAAATAATTTTAGGCATCTTTTATGGGATCCTGTTTTTAGATGGCCGACATTTTACATTGAGAATGGCAGGTCGAATTTCAGACTCGACGTTTTGGGAATGGATGCTTCGGGAACCAGAAATCTATCTTGGTATTTGAATTACGAGGAACAAACTGGATTTACCGGATATGGTATGAAGTATTCGACGTTTTTCTTAAAGCCTTCGTTAGTGACGGTTGAAGCAGAGAAAGACAGGGATGAACGTTCAGCGTTGGTTTATCTTTCGTATCCTTTGATTGTTTCGTTGAGGAGTGGGTTGCAGGATATTTATCTTGATTTTGCAGTCAATTATCATGATAGTCTTAATTCTAAAAGAGTTCCGTTAACTTTTTCTCCGGTATTTGTATTAGGGGATCATAATAAGACATTTTCCGTTTCTCCTTCTTTAATATATGAATCTGAGAAATTGGGAAGTGATATTAACAGGAAAGGTTATCAACTCTACGGAGGAGGCGGTTTTTCATATCCGGGCTTTTCAGTACTCCTTTCGGGAATAGCTCTATGGGATAAAAACAATCCGGATTCTACTCTTTTAGAACCAATCGGCGGAGAAGGAAAAAGAATGCGATTGGGTGGAGGTGTGCAGTTTGAAATCGACTATCGGATTTTTACAATTGGAAAAGGGAATAATTTAATTCCGATTTATTTTAATGATGTCTGGTTACGACCATTTGCCGAGATTGTCTATTCTCCGGAATGGGAAGAGGCGATGACTACTGTAGGAGGCTTTATTACTTTAGAAACTTCTGCTCTCTATATATTAAATTTGGAGCCGAGCATTGGAGTAGGATACAGGGTAGATGAAAATAAGGCGTATGTCTTATGGAGACTTAGCGGAGACTTTGGTTCAACTGAGGTGGATTTTAGAATAGGGATGTGTCCGAAGTTCCCAAGAGCAAAAAATTTATTTGATTTCGATATAAGTAATTTCGAGTTTTCTATAGAAAAGGCATTTCAGACGCCATGGAAATTCTAATTGATTATAATAGGGAATAAATCAACTTACAAAAATATGTAAAGATTTAGGGCCTTTTGTGTTATTTTTTAAATCTTCCGTCGTCTTTTGATGATGGAAGTTTATGTATGTTTTCTTCCAGCCATCCTGTTTTGGTAGCTTCTCTCCAGTCAAAATCAGGTACATAGGGCTTTATGTCCAGAAGGGGGGTCCCGTCTACGATATCTACATCTTTAATATGAAGTATTGCTTCCTCGATACCAACAAGGCGTACAACGGAGAGACCGATTGGGTTGGGTCTGCTCGGAGCCCGGGTTGCAAATACCCCCCGGGTCTCATCGTCCATATAAGGTTTTACTTTCAATCCTGTTTTTTTTGACAGATGGAAGTAAAATATCAAGATTATGTGAGAAAACCCTTCGACGTCTTTTAAGCCTTCGGCGTATTCCGGAAATATTTCGACTGTTCCTTCGATACCTTTAGCGGCGATTGGCTGTATGGGTATTCCTGCAATTTTTTTGAATGGAGAATGAACAAATCCTATTGGTTTAAATTTTATCTCATCCATAATTTTTCTCAATAATATATACAGTTTTAAGTAGGATTGCCAACATTGCTGGTATGAGATATAGAAAAAGTATTATAGATTTTACTCAATATTATCCGGTATAGATATTTGTATTGGCAGCTACTTTTAGAGTGGCTCGGGATGCTTTTCTCATCACAAAGTTAACTGGTATGTATAATAAAGATGATTTTCTCAAATGGAAAGTTCTTTTGTAAATCGAGGAAAAGGAAGAAAGTTGTTTTCTTGCCCAGTAATATCCTTCCTGAAGTTCTTCGACTGTTAGAAGTTTGGGCTGGAAAACAACCTCTCCGATAGTATATTTTGACCAATCACGGTTGATTATTCTACCCTCTTTTTCCATCTTATCATAAAGACGCGTTCCCGGTAGTGGGGTAAGTATTGCAAGACTTGCCAGTTCTATTTGGTTCCTTTCGATAAAGGATACGGTCTCTTCAAAAACGCTTTTGTTATCCGAATCGAAGCCAAAGATAAAAGCTCCTACAATACCGATACCGTGACCGTGAATTATTTTTATTGATTCTTTGTAATCTTCTACGTTGTTCATATTTTTTCCGACTTCTTTCAGGCTGCTGGGAGATACGGATTCTATACCAATAAAGAGTGATGTACACCCGCTTCTTGCGGCAAGCCTAAGTAATTCTCTGTTTTTTGCTATAACTAAAGATGCTTGGCCGAACCATTTTATTTTTAATGGAATTAAAGCTTTGAATAATTCTTTAGCGTATTTTGGATAGCCTGCAATATTATCATCAACGAAGAATATTATAGAGCGTCTGCTCGCGGTTTTTATCTCTCTAATAATGTCGGGTATAGGTCTTGTCCGGTAAGTCTGTCCGAAAAAATCCGTAACACTGCAGAAATCGCAATTGAAAGGACATCCGCGAGTTGTTTGTATCATATGTAATTCTTTGTAGTACTTGTTTTTTTGATATAAATCAGTTCTTGGTAGAGGAAGATTTTTAAGACTTGGTCGCTCTTTGCAAAGATAAAACTTCTTTAATTTGCCGACTTTTAAATCATTGACGACCCTCTTTATTTGACCTTCGGCTTCACCTATTACTACTGAGTCTGCGTGTTTTATGGCTTCTTGAGGCAATGCTGATGGATGTATGCCCCCCATGACAACTGGTATTCCCTTTTCTCTGAATTTATCGGCGATTTCGTAGGCTCGAGGTGCCGTTGATGTTATCGAAGTTATTCCTACCAGATCTACTTTTTCGTTGTAATCGATTTCTTCGATACTGTCATTTATTATTTCAAGCTTAAAATCCCGGGGGAATAAAGCCGCGACGGTCGCAAGACTAAGACGTGAGAAATTTATTGCCTTTTCTCTTCTGCTAACAAATTGCACGGGAGACTTAGGTGAGATAAGTTTAACAAACATTTTTACTCTTTTATTTCTCTTTATATTTATACAATAACATCTAAAATAAATCCAAATTTCTTTTCTATAAAACGTTAAACAAGCTTAAATCAAAGTCTTTGCATAATATAATAAAAAACAAGCAAAAGTAAAGGGTATGGAAAACATCTATTTTTACCTTTATGTTTTTTATGTTATTTATTTCCGGGTAAAAAGTTAAAGTTTTAAAAGAAATATCGTTTAGTGCCGTCCCCCTTAGATATCAACAGTATTTATTCTTTCGTTATTACTCTATTACCAGCGAGATCGATTGCCGCGAGCAGATCTGTTTCCTCTTGAAGTGCCTCTTCCGCCTTCCCCCTTAGGTCGAGCTTCATTTACCACAATTTTTCTGCCTTTTAGATCCGTACCGTTCAAAGTGCTGATCGCTGCTTCGGCTTCCGCTTTCTCCGGCATTTCTACAAACCCGAATCCTCTGGATCTGCCTGTAATTTTATCCGTGATGATTTTAACCGAAGATACCGCTCCGTGAGACTCAAAAATATTTTTAAGTTCTTCTTCTGTTGAATCCCACGAGATATTTCCTACGTATATATTCATTTTACCTCCTTATAGGTTTGAATATTTGAAAATGTAATTAGATTAGAATACTCATTTATTTTATGCGAGTATTCTTTATTATAACCGGCAAAACCAGAAGGGAAATAAAAGGGAAAAACCACAGATAAATTCCTCACGATCTTGGAGGTTTCTAACTACATTTTCCGCCAATAAAATACATGCTTTTCGCAATAAGTCAAGGAATTATTTTTACTTTCTTATAAAAGTTTAACTTATTGACTTTCGAGCTGATTTTTCTTATACTTTTTTAAACAAACGGGAGGGAGGATTATGAGAGAAGAAAGAAATGAAGGTAGATTTCCGACTTTTGCATTAATTGTTTTACTTATCGGTATCTTTTGGCTGTTGAATGAGCTAGATGTTCTAAAGGCAAATGTGCCATGGATTCCAATAGTTATTATTGTTGTGGCAGTAGGCTGGATAGTGGATCACTTTACTAAGAAGTAACCTCTTTACTTTAATTTTTAAGATAGTGCTGCAATTACTTGCCTTCCAGGCAACAGCAGATTCGTATTTATCCAACCACGAGGCATGTTCGTCGAAAGGAATCGTTTTTTCTTCGTTTGGAGTTCAATATTATTTTTTGCATATAGAAATATAAGGGTTGCCCCGGCCGTATTCGGGGCAACCCTCTAAGGAGGTATGCCTACTTCAAAAACTTCGAAACAAACGGAGATGTATCTCCGCGGCGCAAGAAGTGGCCGGATGGTCCTTCTCCTAGAAACTCAGAAAACCATGATTCATGCTCGATTTCCTCATTAAGAATCGCGAGAGCTAAATCGTACGTTCGGTGGTCCTTTCCCGCTGTCATGTGGCAGATTTCGGTGTATCCTCTGACCGCGCACCGTTCTGCCTCTACGAGTACCTTTAATATCGCTTCAGGGTCGGGCTTTTTTGGTAAAGATGCAGGCGGACAGGCGGATAAATCATGAAACTCCTTCATGCAGCCCGGCAACTCGCCTCCAAGTTCGTAAATTCTGGGCATCAAAGCTTCAAAATGATTGCGGTCTTCGATTCTTGCGGTTTCGGCAATTCCCTTTATCCCTTCTCCTTCCAGTCCTATTAAATTTGCCCTAAGAATAGTGTAGTAGTAATAAGTCGTTAATTCCGCAGATGCGTTTTTAACCAATAATTTTAACAACTTGTCTAAGTCTACCCCAGATTTTTTTACCATTTCAATTGCTACTTTTGCCATTTTTCTTTCCTCCTTCTTAGGCTTTTCGCTTACGTTAAAAATGTCAAATGCTACCGGAAATAATTGTCTTTAATTATCTCATCCCATAATGCACCTCCTTTCCTAATAATTACTATATAGTAATTATTACTGATAGATGGCAAAAAATTTTTCTATCTAATTTTGCAATCCTTGCAAAAACCTTCGATGATTATTCTCTTTCTGATCACGATAATGTCTTTCCTGATTTCTTCGGGTATTTCTATATCTTCCTTTAGTGCGATTTTCAAATCTTTTATCTTTCCGCATTTCATACATCGGAAATGATGATGGACATAGGTGTTGGGGTCGAAGCGTTTCGGTTCGCCGTAACCTTCGACTACATCGGTAAGGCCTATTTCGGAAAAAGATAAAAGAGTTCTGTAAACGGTGTCAAAAGATATGTTAGGAACCCTTTTTTTTACTCTCTTGTAAAGCATGTCGGCAGATGGGTGGTCTTTCGCCTTGAGCAGTTCTCTGTATATTGCTGCACGTTGAGGTGTAATTTTAAGATTGTGCTCCCTGCACCTTTCGTTAAAAATGGCCGTCGAAGAATCAATACTGTTTTCTTTCATGCTGTTATTGTATAGTAATTATTACTATTTGTCAAGGGGATGTTTTCTGAAATGTTCGTTTTTTGGGTCTGGATCAAAACACTTTACAAAAACGTATATGTTTGTTACTTTTGTTTCAGGGAAAGGAGGTGTCTTGTTGACCTTTTTTAAAAATATCTTATGCGGCGGCTTTGCTTTATTGTTGCATCCAGTCAAGAAGATGTTTTTATTGTTTATCTTTTTCTCTTTCGTGTCTATCTTTACTCTTTATTCTCAGGGTATTGATTCTTTTCTTGCCGTTAAGGATTCGGTTTATACTATAGAATACCAATTTAATACAACTTGTTCCGAAGAAAAGCTTCTTGAAATCTTTTTTGATTTTTCGCATCTGGAGAATTTCGTAAATACTAAAAGTACTTCTATCGAGAAACTGGATAGTGGGGAAATATGGTATTATGTAAAATATAATTATCATTATTTCTTTTATAAAAACATCTCGATCTATAGAAAAAGTATTCTGCCGGATGAGAAGTTGGTGAATTTTGATTTAATTTATTTTGAGCAAAACCTGGGCTGGGCGCCGGAGGTTCTCAATTCCTCCGGATTTTATAAAATTTTAAACAACGACACCAATAATACGGTTATTTACTTTCAAGAAACAAAATTAAAAGGTTTATGTGACAAAGTTTATTTAGGTCATGTCAAAAAAGAAACGGAATTTTTCTTGAAGAAATTAATAGCTTATGTCAGGGGATTCGAACAAATAATTGAATAGAAGAATTAAAGGATATTTGGGAAAATTCAAATGATTAATTTAATCAAAAAATTTTATTATTATATTCGATGGGGAATCGGATGTAAGTTCCTGGGCGAGAAAATTCCGCTAACATGTTCTATTATATTAACTGATAGATGCAACCTGGATTGTAAGCATTGTGTTGTCGAGGGGCTTGGTTATGAAGATTTGAGTTTTGAAGAAGTGAAGAGGGATGTCAGAAAACTTTATGATACAGGATGTAAAATGCTTGTTGTTACAGGAGGTGAGCCGTTTTTATGGAAAGATGGTACTTGTACTCTGAATGATGTCATTCTTTTTGCGAAGGATATAGGTTTTTTCCAGACGGTTGTTTGCACTAACGGAACTTTTAAACTGGAGTCTGATTCTGATTATCTCTGGGTTAGTCTTGATGGAGATAAGTGGCAGCATAATAGGCTCAGGAACGGAGATGTGTACGATAAGGTCGTCCGAAATATCGCAAAGAGTAATCATAATAAAATTTATATCAATTTTACCATTAATAGGATTAATCTGCGAGATTTTGAGAAATCGGCCCTAAAAATCATGAAATTTAAAAAAATGAAGGGTCTTATGTTTCATCTTTGTACTCCATATGTTGGCTTAGAGGAAAGCACGTTGCAACTATCGGATAAAGAAAAGGATTTAGCGATAAAAAAGATACTGGCTATTAAAAAAAGACATCCTGTGGGGGTATCCAATACTTTTTCCGGTATAAAAGCGTTAGAGAATAATAAGTGGGAAAGACCAATATGGGGCAGTATTGTTGTTAATAGTGGGGAAATCAGTGGATGTTGTTGTCGTAAGGATATATATAATGAGAAGGTTTGCGAAAATTGCGGTTGTACACCGGCAGTAGAGACCTGGGTTTTGCAGAGAATGAAACCTTTTGCTATAATTGAAAACCTTCGATTTTTATAAAAAGGATAATGAGTATTTTTATAAATAAAATAAAAAATGCAGCACGCAGTTATTTTGTTGGCTCCGGGCAGAAATTTATGTTCGAAAAGGTAAAGAGCATCGATTTCCCAATGGTGAAAAATGTGGGTTTGTATATTCAAATACCGTTCTGTAAGGATTTGTGCCCCTATTGCCCTTATAACAGAATAAAATATGACAGGCAGCTGGCTAAAGAATTTTTAAGAGCTATTTTAGTAGAGATAGAAAAATATAATAAATTATTTGGCAGATTAGATGTTTCGTCCGTTTATATAGGAGGTGGTACGCCAACGAATCTTATAGATGAGTTGGGTGTTATTCTTGAAGCTGTAAAAGATAAATTTAGCGTTCACGGTAACATTTGTATTGAAACCACCCCATCCGATATTGATAAGAGCGTTGTGAATAAAATGAAAACGTATGGTATTTCACAAGTAAGTATCGGGGTTCAAAGTTTTCAAGATAAGTTTTTAAAAGCTATCGGAAGGAAATACCAAGCCAGCAAGTTGCCTTCAGTTGTTGATATGGTCTTATCCGGCGGTTTCGATTCGGTCAACGTCGATTTAATGTTTGCTCTGCCCGGTCAAAATGTTAAAGATGTGATCTTTGATTTAGAAAAGGCTATAGATTTGGAGATCGAACAGATTGCAATTTACCCCTTATTCACATTTCCTTATTCTTCGGTGGGGAAATATCTAAAGATTAAGAAACTAAAAATGCCGAATGTTAAAGTACGGAGAAGGATGTACAAAACTATACATGACTACTTCCTTGGTACTGGATTCAAGAGAGTTTCCGTCTGGGCGTTTAAGAAAGGGGTTTTACCTAGGTACTCTTCTGTAACCAGAGATTATTATGTGGGTTTAGGAGCAGGAGCGGCGTCCAGTCTTCCGGGTATTTTTTATTTCAATACTTTTTCTGTTGACGAATATATAGAGAGGCTTACTCTTGGGAGATTACCCGTTGCTATAAAGATGGATATCGGAAAATCGTTAGCCAGATATTACTGGTTGTACTGGAGACTCTATGATACATATATTCCGAAGATAAAACTCCGGGAGTTTTTTGAGCGTGACGACAGGAAACTTTTGTTTTTATTAAAAACAGGTAAAATGCTTAAGCTATTTGAAGAAAACAAAGAAAATATATATCTAACCGAACGAGGTTCTTTCTGGGTTCACTTAATGCAAAATTATTACTTCCTTGATTACGTCAATAAGGTCTGGTCTGTTGCGATGAATAAACCCTGGCCGGAAAAAATTAAAATATAGACTATGAATATTTCCTTCTTATGAGAAATTACTTGACAAAGAAGTTTATATGCATACAATAGTTATTAAGGGGGTTTGTTGTTCCTTTATAAAAATTTTAAGCTTGTGAAAACATCAAAATTAAGTATCCGAGTGTTATTTTGTTCTTTTAAGAGTAAAAATTAAAATCTCTGCTCCGGGCAGAAGGGGGATTTTATGAAAAAATTTAAGTATCTTATGTTTTTATTATTATCGTTTTTCATTTTGTTTCTTCCTCAAGCAGTTTCTGCGGATTCTAACGTATCTAAATACTGGCATAATTCTATTTGTTTACAGGTCTATTATTCTAACATTTACATTGAAGATTCCCCATCGATCAACATCGATTATGCCTATTATGACCCTTATGATGATGAAGTAGGGGGAAAAGAATGGGAAGACGATTGGGGGAAAGAGGGGGAGATAGAGAGAGAACCCGGAACACTTGAATTGCAGATAGATAGAGCAAATAAGGAAGCCAGGATAATAAAAAATACGACTATAACCGGAGGGATAATGGGCACTCTTTCACCACTAATCTTCGCAGGAATTTTCTCATACTCGGGCTATCTTCATGGGTATGGAGTTCTTGCAGCTACTGCGGGAGGAGCGCTCGTGGGAAGTCTTAGCGGCAATGGTTTTGCCAGAGTAATGGTTTCGATGAACAATAAAGACGCCGCTGTAGGGTTTTTTACGGGTATTCCTCTTGGTATGCTTTGTGGAGCATTAAGTGGTGCTACTGTCGGAGGGTTAATGTTCCTGGGTGCCGAGTCCGGCAGCGATGATTGGATTGATGTTGGCCCCAGATTAGGAATATTCGGCGGAGCAATAATAGGAGCGATAGTAGGTGGTATAACCGGTGGTATAGCAGGGCCTTCGATAAATCAATCTTTAGGTGCAAGAGGTATCGTAGTTAACGGCGTAAGAGGGGATTCGATAAGGGAATCGTTACCGTTAGAAAGAGAAGAGGCTGATGTCATGTACAAACGTTCTCCGGCAGGGAGAATGACGACTTTCGTGAGAATTCCGGATTCGACCGGAGTGCAAAGAACTCTTTTAGAAGTACCTAAACCTCCTCTACGTATGAGTAGAATCGGAGCGGAAGTAATTGTGGGTACTTTATCAGGTTACTGTCTTGGTGGAATTTGTGAGCTTAAGTTCGAGAAGAGTGATCTTGCGTGGGCTGTTGCTGGTGTGATAGGTACTACAATTGGAGTTTACTCTACTGGGAACCGTAACAACGAGACCGGTAGTTTTGTAGGAACACTGGTCTTTAGTGCTTTAGGGATGACTTTGTCACATGTATTATTATCGGATAGTGAGGATAGGGGAAATCGAAGCTTATTCCTTCTGGGTTCACCTGTAGTTTCCTCAATATTTGCCACATTTATATTTAATGCGAGCCGAAGGTACTCTCGCTATCAAGGTGTCGAAATAGGTTTACTCAACTTCAAAGATAATCGAGTCATTCTCGGAAATCCTTCAATGTATATTCATTCAGACCCTTTTGGGCAGAGAGAAATTGTATATGGGGTAGATCTGTTTAAATTTAAATTTTAAGATTTTTATATAACGTGTTTTAAATAAACTTTAACTTTTTGCTTCAGTAGTAAACCGATATTTTACCATAGTAAATGTAATTGAGTGTTTTTGTAAGCGGGGTAATCAGGCACATGGTGGTACAGATTATTTTCCGAGTAAGATTTTCTTAATTTAGAGTATGCTTTTATTTTTTGTTTCTTAAACAATATATCATCTATTATAACAGGAGGCAAGACGAG
>Ga0315548_1001021_pt1 | contig 24399 bp, 25 predicted proteins | sample SalMarSW160110MG_2_FD_202540 | JGI IMG/M metagenome (GOLD analysis project Ga0315548, IMG submission 202540) | Salt marsh sediment microbial communities from the Plum Island Ecosystem LTER, Massachusetts, United States - Salt Marsh Sediment SW1601-110 ...
CAAATGGGCTATGAGTGCATTTAAAGTCAGTTTAAGCCCCTCCAAAGTCAAGGACCAATCGCCGCAGGAAATTGAAGAGCAATTGGTAACAGCGGCTGCCGAGCAAATTGACAGAAAAGACTGTTCCCAGTTGAACGAATTTTTGAAGGAAGATTTTGCCATTCGCACATTTGCCGAATTGGCACGAGCTAAGTTCGATATAAAACTGGGCGTTAGTGAGCTGGTGAGTCTCAATGACTCCCAAATCCGTCAGCTTCTTACCGAGAGAAGCGCAGCTAAATACAAGCGCCGGGAGATTGAGTATCCTGTAGAATTTGCAATGAATATGGTCTATGGGCCGCAGGGGGCTAATGTCTATGCATTTGAGGCGCTGGCCGACTGGGCCAATAAAAAATATGACGCCGGCCTGACAATCGAGCAGTTACAGAACACCAAGCCTCGACTGGTACATAAACAACTGCTCGAATTAAGTGAAAGCTATAATAACGGAGAATTGGACCGAGAACTCGCTGAAAAAAGTGCAAATTTAAATACTGCCGAGCTAATCAATTGGGCCAATGAAAGATTTGATGCTTCTTTGACCGAAGAAGACCTTGGCGATGAACTGGAGCTTAAAGAAAAGCTACATGAAAGGGCAAGAGAGTTTTTGCGTGCTGAACTCAGTGACCTCGAAAAATATGTTTTGATACAAGTTTATGACAGCACCTGGAAAGACCATCTCTACACGATGGACCATCTAAAAGATAGCATCTGGACACGCTCTTTTGCTGAAAAAGACCCCAAGATAGAGTATAAGCGTGAAGGCTTCAGAATGTTCGAAGAGATGCTCGAGACGATTGAGGACCGGGTTACGGATATTATCTTCAAGGTACGCTTGGAAGCTGGCGCCAGAGCCAGGAGTGTCTGGACGGTAAGTCAAACAGCGCATGATGAGGTAGGCCAGTTCGCAATGGCCGAGCGTCAGCGAGCCGCCGCACAGGCCCCGCAAGGGGAAATTAAAGTAAAACAGATTCGGCTCGAAAAGCCAAAGGTCGGAAGAAACGACCCCTGCCCATGTGGTAGTGGGAAAAAATATAAAAAATGCTGTGGAAGAAACTTGTAAAATTGGCGTAACTGTTGTATTTCTATGCCGTTAGGAGTAATTGGTTAATAAAAGAAAACATCGAGCAACTTGCGCTACTCGATGTTTTCCGGAGGGGAGAAAAAATTATATTCAATTCTTCCCTGTTATCGGCAACAGCGAAACGTAACTTTAATTACCTGTTTTTAACTACGCTGCGAGCGGCTAAAGGTTCGATAAATAGTGATTAGAGAGCGATAATTGATGTAAACCCTTTTAGAAATGAGACATCTGGAATTTGACTCCGAATGGTGGACAGATTTTCAAACGGGCTTTCTAACGGGGTAAGTCTGTATTTTCAAAGACTTTAGACGCCACGCCTTTTGGTAAGCCATCTGAAGCGAAAGACATCGCGAATCTTCTCGGTAAATCGAAGCCCGATACGTTGCGTGCTGGTCCTAAATTCCGTCCGTTTGAAATCCTCAACTGTTGGTTTGGTTCGGGATTTGCCAAATAAAGAAAATAGGCCGGCAAGAAAGCCAAGAAATGAATTTGTTTTCGAATGTTCTGCCATTTATTTCGTCGCTCGTTCCGCCCCTGTTAGGGGTGGGGCTTATCGTTTTTGTATGAGACACGATTTATCTCTGTACGGCCAATTTTACACTGGCCAATAACTGTTCTCCCGTTCTGCTTTCAAAAGCATATTTGCCGAACAATTGGTGTCTTTCGAGGATTTGCGGCTTTTGGTCATAATATCTTTGCACCGCGCCGGTGCCGCCTTCTGCTGCGCCGGCGGTTTTATATTCGCCTTCCAAAAGCCACGAGCTAACTTCATCGTCGTACTCAGCAGGATGAATAATAGCGACGACGAACTTATCAACACCGTATTTGGCAAGATGAACCTTTGCTCGACAAGGTGGGGTAGTCTTTACCGCTAAATTTACAAGCTGCTTGAAATCTCTATTGGCTGTTTCGAGGTCAGCCGAATAAAAGAACATACCTGCCTCAAGCTGAAAGGTCTGGGCAGGAACACCTTTTAGTTCGAGTCGGCCGTCTGGATAGGCCTTGTGGATTTTATAGACCTTGCAGTCTTTATACTTTTCACTTTCCAGAAGCTCGGCCACTTCTTTAGCAGTAAAGCCCACGCCGGCGTCGTCGCCGAAGTCGAATATATACAAGCCGACGTATCTTTCGCTATTTTGTAGTTTCGGTAATTCCATAGCTATTTTATTATAACCACGGATTCTACAGATGGCACGGATTTTTTTGACACAGTTTGACACTCCAATCTGGATGCTGATGTATTAATCCAATAAAGCACCCATAAGTTTTTTCTGAAAACTCGGTGACGGTCTCTTTGCAAAAGATGCTGTCTTTTTCGCGAATACTGTTACAGCCGGCCCGATGGGGCCATATACAGCCGGATTCGTTGGCCCAAAAACAGCAAAGGTCTTGATACCCAGTGCGGCAGCCAGATGAGTAATCCCGCTATCATTGCCTAAATAGCAATCCGCACAGCTCAAAAGACTAACTACCTGCGTCAAAGACAAATCCGTAAGACATTTTGCAACGCTACTTATCTTTTGTATCGTCGTTTTGCTAAATCTTTCTAACTCAGCAGGCCCGAGTAAAAATACCACTTCAATACCTTTTGAGCCAAGCTGTTTGGCTATAGTTAAAAAATTATCTAAGTGCCAGCATTTGTTCGGCCCGCCGCTGCCCGGCTGGATAATCACCAGCTTCTCACCAAAATCAACGTCTATTTCCTTCAGCAGTTCGTTACCTCTGTGTTTGTCCGCTTCGGTTGCTTTTATCAGGGCCTCGTTGGGTTCAGCTTTCTGTGGCTCTAAAGACAAGCCACTTTGTTCGATAAACTGTTGTATATAAAAGTCGGTTAAGTGGCCGGTGAAGTCTTTTGTCTGCACCTGTGGTTGCCTCGCCACAGATGGCGGCTTCATAGGCAATGTTATAACCTCCGCGCTGTGGCTGCAGTTGACTGTATAAATTAAGTTTTGTTCAAAGTTACTGTCCGGCTCACCCAAAAATGTCACAATCCAGTCATAACTATCAAAAGCGTTTATCAAAGGGTCTCCGTCGGCGAGGTCAAACGTCTTCGCCTCCGCAAACAACCGATGTAAATCCACTGAATCTATGGAGTGAATACCATCGATACAGGTTCTGCCCGACAAAATACCGATGTAGTCGGTGTGCCCCAGAATATAAATTCCACCCAATCCGAGCGAATCTTTCATGAATTCAGCTAATGGAATAGTCAATATACAATCGCCTATCGCTCCCGGCTGAAGTATCACTGCCCGATGAGTCTGTCTTGATGCTTGGGCACCCTTTTCTCTTAGCAAATTCAGAATGTTATCGTTTGTCTGCATAACCAAACCTTCCCATCGGCCAGCCTGTTTTGTCAAAGGTTTATGGAAGTGATTTTAGCGTGATTATTTCACAAATCAATAGCACTGTTGGTTTTTATTATAAGGTTTGCACCATCCAAACAAAGATGTGCGAATGGAATTCGCTCGTGATTTGTTCTATTTCAGATGGCTTTTGATAGCATTAAGCTGCTCTTCGGTAACCTTCACGCCCAGTTCCTGGGCAATTTTTATATGCTTGAGGGCCAGTTCATACTTCTTTAAATTATAATACCCAACAGCAAGACCAAAATGAGCATCACCCATCTTTGGTTCTATCTCAACTACCTTTAAGAATGCAGCCACCGCTTGTTTATACAGACCCTTGTTGGAATATGAAGAGCCCAGATTGTAATGAATCATACTCTCATCCGGCTTTATCTGAATTGCTTTTTTATACAGCTCGATTGCCGCATCGTAATTTTGTATACTGGAATATGCATTTCCCAGATTTATCAGGGCAGCCAGCATATTGGGTTCGATAGCCAGAGCCCTTTCGTATGCTTGAATCTCGTCATCAACCAATCCTAATTTGTTGTAACAAAAAGCCAGGCCGAAATACGCTTTGGCTAAATCGCTGTTTATCTTCAAAGCATTTTCATATTGAAGTATTGCACCTTGATAATTGCCCGTCTGGCTGTAAACATTGCCTAATTGGCTGTACAGAGAAGCGTCTTTCGGCTCCAAACTAAGTGCTTTTTTCAATTCTGTTATTGCCTGGAAAAATCGCTGCTGTTTGCTGTAGGCTAAAGCCAGGTTTTTGTAAGCATCTATGAAATTCGGGTCTAACTTGAGTGCTTGGTGGTATTGTGAAATAGCATAGTATAACTGGTCTTGTTCAGTGTAAGCATTACCCAGGTTGTTATGTGTCTTGGCATCGTCCGGATTGATATCCAAAGCTGCTTGATACTGGTATATTGCATCCTGCAACCGACCCATTTCAAGATAGATATTGCCTAAGTTTGCCAGTGCCTCAGCCAATGATGGATTTATCTCGACTGCAGTTTCAAGTGCGCGCAACGCAGACTCCTTATTGCCGATGTCGCTGTAGCTATTACCAAGATTATTGAAAAAACAACCCAATGTCTGAATTTTATTGAGATTCTTCATATAAATGCTGCTGTTACCCTCAGGCACCTTAAATTTATTTATGTAGTGTTCATCGGAAGCGACCCCTCCCTTGCTTGTTGTTTCAATGTTGAATCTCACCTGCCCGTCATCGTATCTAACAAAAAAGTGCCCCGGCACAACCACCCCATATAAAGCAAGGCCAAGCCGTTCTGCCACTGACAGATAAAGAATTGATAGACTCAGACAATATCCTCGTTTTTTATCCAGCACAGTGTGTAAAAATAAATCATTCGGGTCAGTTGCTTCTGAAATAGATTCGAACCCAAGCTCATCGAACAAATACTCATTTATAACCGCAATCGCTCTATAATTTACCCCCGGTCCTTTGCTGTCGAGCCGCTCGCGAATTTCCAGGGCCATATCGTCTAATGTTGTCAGGTGTCGTCGGCCGTGCACCAAATCGCTCCAGTTCTCCGAGATAATTAGAGCAGCAGTGGCCAGGTCAATCTCGTCTTCACTTAATCGCAGGACCTGTTCAATCGACTTTGCGTACAGACCGCTTTTACCCTCATTGGCCAAAGGCCTGTCTCGGCGTGCCTGCAGCGCCGAAGGGACAATCAAAATACAAATCATTACTAAAAAGGTCTTTTTCATTGGTTTATGATAGTAAGTACCCATATCTTACGAATCTTATCGTCAGGAAGCTGCTTTATATTTTGTGTTTTCGAGAATTATAATACCAAAAATTGGCCTGATTGATTAAATAACTGTTGTAAAATCTAAACTTCCACCGGCACACCCACAGGGCGTCGCTTAAACAAATCTATCTGCATCCATTTGTTGCTTTTGAATCTCCAGCGATTGGCCAGCCCAACCGCAATAATACTGATTGCAGCGGCTATCCACGGCCCTAAAGGACCAAGAGAGGGGAAAAATATAACTATAAGCACACCGCCTGCTCCTAATATTATCACCGCCCCCAGCGACGATACGATTGCAAGCCACACTGTATCACCTGCACCACGCAAGGGGCCGCTGTAAATAATCCGGGCAGCATGGAAAACCTGGTATATAGCAGCACAAATCAGGATATTAATCCCTGCTTCAATCACTTTGGCATCAGATGTCCAAAACCGCATTAGTGGCTCTCTAAATAAAAGAAAACAAATCCCTATCGTTCCCATATAAACCAGCGCAACTCGCAGGCAGATGCTTGTTTGTTTTGCTGCAAGCTCCTTTCGTCCCTGCCCGATTGTCTTACCCACCGCCGCCGTCAACGCCGTTGATATTCCAACAATTGGCATAACTGAAACATTTGTATAAGATAGTACCGCGCTTGTCGCAGCTAATGCCTCTGTGCCGAATCTGCCGACCAAACCGAACAGAACCACTCCCCAAAAGGCAACATTTATCATAAGGTCAAAACCAGCTGGAAGTCCCACTTTTAGCAAATCATACATCTTGCCAAAATCAATATTAAACGTCCGCCTGGAATGGAAAGTTGCGTTTATATTGCCGCCCAAAAGCACGGTCAAATTTATGCCGGCCATTACAGCTATCCCGATAAATGTCCCCCAGCCCGCACCTGCAATCTCCAGCCGGGGAAAACCGAACTTACCAAAAATCAATACATAATTAGCTATAACATTGACCACCTGCCCGCACAACGCTGCATACATCGTAATAATAGGCCGATGGATACCCATAAAAAATTGGCTGCTTGCCCAGTTAATAATCGCCACTATTTGGGCGTAAAGCATAATTCGTAGATATATTACTTCCATAACACAAACTGCCGGCGGTTGTCCCATCATTTTAAAAATATGTGGCGCTGCCGGCCACATAATCGCCAACACAACCGCTAAATACGCAACTCCTATATACATCACCTGCCAGAAATAATTCGAGCAGCTAATCTTGTCGCCTCTGCCTAAGCTTTGACTTACAAACGTGTTTAAGCTCGTCATCGCCCCGATTGCAAAAGCACCGGGTACGAAACTAACGACCCCAGCCGGTAAAATGGCCGCCAGTGCCTCCGTCCCGAGACGTGAAACCATAAATCTGTCTACAAACTGCATAATAGTAAACGATATGGTCGTTACCACCATTGGGGTTGCCAGCTTGAGCATATATCCGAGTGATGTCTCGTCTACACCATCTCTAATTTCGAGTCTTGACTTATCGTTCATTTACTAAAGTCTCGTTTTATTTAAGTTCAGCTTCTTCAAAAGTGTCTCTGGGCAGAGACCCTGAACCTGGATGTGCTTGATTGGATTGGTCTTGCCGGAAATTATACGAACAGCATTTTTCTTTACGCCGAGCTGCTTAGCCAAAAACTCTAACAAACACTTATTGGCTTTTCCCTTCTCCGGTGCCGCAGAAATCTTAATCTTAATTATGCCGTCAAGCAGGCCGCAAACTGCCGTCTTGCTGCTGCCGGGCACTACCTTTACCGAAAAGACAACGCCATCATCCCGTGGTGAGTTCATCGAATCCACAACTTTTTGTACTGCCGGGTTCGCCATAGAAAGTTAAATTCAATCGGGTAGCAGGCATCCTCCAGTATCCAGTATGTTATTCAACAATTTCCCTCAGGTTTACTCCGACTGCAAACTGAACATACTTTTCAATCTGCTCGGCAAGCTCACCCAACGACTCAAGCTGGAAATCTTCATAATGGCCGGATATAAACTCGCCGTCGAGTGCCTTTTTGAAAATCCTTACTCGTATAACGGATGGCTCAGCTTTCGCCTTGCTGAAATCACTGTCTTTATGCTCGGTAAGCTCAACACGCCAGTCCTCGCTTATGAAGACCAGGCACTTGCCGGTATATACCGCCGTCGGAAAATAATCGCGTAATAATTTCAACGTTTCCATTCTGTTAACCTGTTCCAAGTGAGCCGACCAAATCTTTTATATTAGTTATATTATGGCTGATGCAATATTTTTTTATGCCTTCGATAATTTTTACTGCGCATCCCGGCTCGATGAAATTCGCAGTACCTGCCGCTACCGCTGATGCGCCGGCGATAATAAATTCGATGGCATCCGATGCGTTTCTTATTCCACCCATCCCCAAAATCGGTATCCTACGCTGTTTTGCAACCTCATTGTAAACCTTATTTACCAGATAAACCGCTATTGGCTTTATGGCTGGGCCGGATAGCCCGCCTGTTTTATTTGCAAGAACCGGCCTGCGGGTTTCAATATCTATAACCATCGCTGTAAACGTATTTATTAAGCTAAGTGCATCTGCACCTGCCTCAACCGCAGCACGAGCAATTACGCTGATATCCGTAACTGCCGGCGCCAGCTTCACCATCAACATTTTACCACCGCAGGTTTTCTTTACTGCAGACGTGATTTCTTTTACCTGCTCAGGGTCGGTCCCAAAATTTATACCTCCTTTTTCCACATTAGGACAGCTTATATTCAATTCAAATCCCGCTATAGTCTGCTCTGCCGCTAATCGCTCAACCACAGCTATATATTCACTGATTGTTTCGCCTGCCACATTAATAAAAACAGGCACACTAAGCTTTTCAATAACAGGCAGTTTTTCTTCGATGAATTTATCCAGGCCGACATTTGCCCATCCAATTGCGTTGAGCATCCCTGCGTCTGTCTCGACAATCCGCGGCGTTGGATTTCCTTTCCTTGGTTTTGCGGTAATACTTTTTGTAATAAACCCGCCGAGCTGATTTATATCTATAAAATCAGCTAACTCATCCGCATATCCGCACGTCCCTGAAGCCGTAAACACCGGATTGGCCAACCTCAACCCCGCAAAATCCACCGATATGTCAATTGCTTCTGTCATATAGCTAAATACTAACGATTATCCACTAAAGACGATTTCTTTACTATCAAACACCGGCCCATCCTCACAGCATAGCTTGTAAACGGTTTCTTGTGAACCGTCCACTCTGCATAGTACTGCGCAGCTCTGGCAGATGCCAATCCCGCAGGCCATTCTTCGCTCCATACTTATCTGGCAGTCTATTTGTTTTTCTTTTGCGATTTCCGCAACCTGCGCCAGCATCGGCTCAGGTCCACAGGCGTAAATGATAGCGCTGTCGCGAGCCAAATTAGAATTCTCGAGCCATTGCTTGAAACAATCGGTAACCATTCCGGCAAAGCCGGCTGAGCTGTCTTCCGTCGCCACCTGTGAATTAATACCGTATTTTGCAAACTCCGGCAATGTAAAGCCCAATTGCTGTGATATCCCATCCAGTTGCTTCTCGAAAGGCAAATCTTTTGCCGTCTTCGCACCCGCAAATGCAATGACCTCGATATCGGGATAATCGCCTGTAAGTACCTTCGCCAGATGCAGCAATGGCGGAGCACCCATCCCTCCGGAAACCAGCAGCGCCCTTTTCTTACCCTCCGGCACCCAAAAACCGTTGCCTAAAGGCCCGATTACGCTCACTGAATCGCCCGCAGCTAAAGTTGTCATTCGCAGGCTGGCAGGGCCGACAACGCAATAAAGAACCTCAGCTAAGGTTTTGTCCTTTTTAGCATTAACATCTACGAAACTAAAAGGCCTCCGCAATAAAACATTTCGCCCAGCTGCATCAGTCAAATCCTCCGGTATCTTTTCTGCCGGTGGCAGGGCGGTGTTGGAAAGGTCAAACTCGGCGAACTGCCCCGGCCGAAATTTAGCGAAGGTCTTTGCTGCAGCTGCTTGAAATTCCAAGTCGAGCCGATAGAATCGCCCGCCAATCTGCTTATTCGCACGGACCGTTGCGCAGAATTGCCCTTTATCTGACGATGAGTTTTTTTCTGGCATAAGAACCTTTTACAATAATGCTTTGTCCGGCAAAGAGTTGCTACACACCGCAACCGCTTTTAGAGCAAACCTTCATAAACCTTCACGCCATCTACCACTTTGCAGATATGAACGGCATATTTTTCGGCAAGGTCGGGGTACTTGCGAGGATAGTTTGTATCGACAGCTTGTTTAAGCTCTTCGACACTTTCAGCTCGAACCAGAGCGCCTGACGCTCCTTTGTCACCACCGCCTAACATCCGTTCTCCTAAAACACCCGGCACCGTCCGGGCGATATCGCACATCGTCTCCAGTTCCGGCCCTGATATCTTATAATCATCTCGCAGCCCAATGCCGTCTTCTCTGAATATCCGGCCTACGGTTTCGATGTCACCGCCCTTCCAGGCATCGAGCATCTTATAAAACCTCTTTTGAGCGCCGAAGATATATTTTAGCCGGCCGCACAAGTCGGGGTAGCTCTTGCCGAGCTCAGCCATAATTTTTTCATAGATTTTTTCATCCTTGATGTCTGCAAGGCAGGATATATCGTGATTTGATTTTTGTAGTATTGAAACCAGCTCTTCGCACTCGGCTCTTCTTATTTTATAGGTGGATTTTTCAAGGCCCGGCCGAACCGTGCCGGTATCAAGCACCACTATACGAAAATCGCTTGCACCGGCACCAAGCTGTACGTAATCCACAGACCTTTTAGCCGGGTTATAATACGTTCCCATCGCCTCTCGGGCGAACAATATCATAATCTGGTCGAGCTTGCCGCACGGAGAACCGATGTAGTCGTTCTCCACCGCCTGCGCCAGGTCCACGAGTTTCATCTTGTCCTCTATCTTTATCTGGTTTACATCCAGCAGCGACAATATCAGATTAAGACTCAGAGAAGCTGAGCGGCTCATCCCGCCGCCGGGGATATTACCGTATATGACTCCGTTGATACCCTCAGTTAGCTTAATGCCTTCTCTTTTCAGGATATAATCAACTCCGTACGGAAAGCGTCCCCATGTTTCGGCTATAGCCGCTGACTTTGGCTCAGGAACATCGCCAAGTTTGAATTCAATGACTCCATCGTCGGGAAAATTCCCGCTGAATAGCTTAACGGTATCGGTTCCATTCGGCTTATAGGCCATCCAGATAAATCTATCGGTCCCCACGCCGAATAGTTCCGTACCGTTATAATCGCCATGCTCGACACCGAGGCAGAATCGCGATGATGTCCTCCTTACTTTTGCACCGGTGATATCGATACCGTTGTCTTTCGCAAATTTCTGTATCTTATCTAAAGCCGATTGTCCTTCTTTCGTTAGCTGCATTTAGTCAACCTCATCTTCTACCAGAATATAGCGTAAAGCGCAAGCGTAACAATTATAACCAACACCCCAAGCCAGATAACCGAGGGTGCCGGTTTCATATCAAACTCCTCTCGAACCGGCAAAACTTTCGGCTCCGTCAGCGGTTTGACCAGGGTAATAATGAGCATTACCAAAAGCACCACCCCAAACGTGATAGCCATCCTGTTCAAAAATGCGATTTCACCAAATTGCCAGTGCAAAAAGCCGTAAACCGGAACGGTAATAAGCAAACCGGTTACACCAGCCATCGGTGGGGCCTTTTTGAAAATCATACCGAATACAAATACTGCCAGAATACCCGGTGAAATATATCCCTGGAACTCCTGGATGTAGGTGAATATCCCCATAAATCTCGGGTCTCCTAACTTTGGAGCTATATACATCCCAATCAGCACAAACACAGCTGTCATGATACGACCCGTCAGTACAAGCGTCCTCTGACTGGCATCTTTCTTGAAGTGACGCTTGAACAAATCCATTGTAAATATCGTTGATGCCGAATTAAGCATCGACGCCAGTGAACTTATAACAGCGCCGCTTATAGCCGCAAATATAAATGCCCTGACACCCGGCCCCACGAGATTCCTTATCAGTAAGGGATATGCTCTGTCGGTTCCACCTTCAGCAGTCATCTGGTCACCATAGAGCTGAAGCGCCATAATACCGGGAAAAATGATTATAAAAGGAATGGTTAGTTTCAAAGCTGCTGCAAAGATGATTCCAAGCTGCCCTTGTCTGAGGGTCTTTGCCGCTAATGTTCTCTGGCAAATATACTGATTAAGACCCCAATAGTAAAAATTGGGAATCCACAAACCAATTACAAGTGCCGTCCACGGCAGCACCGAGTGGCCCTTGGGAAGTATCATGTGAAGCTTGTCGGCGTTATGCTCGAAGAAGTTTCCTACACCTATTACTTTGAAGCCGAGTATCATAGTAATAGCTCCGCCTGCTATCAGGGCCGAACCCTGGAAAAGGTCTGCCCAGGCCACTGCCTTTAACCCGCCCCAAATCGTATACAGGGCCGCTATACCACCTATGACCCATACGCCGTACAACAGGTGTCTTGGATTCTCTGAATCGCCGAATATTGTTTGTAATGTTAGACCTCCGGAGTATACCACTGCCGCAATTGTAACACCGACATATATCACCATTGTATAAAAGGCCATGATTGCTCGTGCCGACGGGTTGTACCGGTATTCCAGATACTCCGGTATTGTGAATATTCCGCTTCGCAGGAACTTCGGCAGAAATAAAACCGCCACAAAAACCAGCACAATCGCTGCCATCCATTCGTAGCTGGCAATAGCCATACCTGCTATACCGGCTCCCTGGCCGGCCATTCCTACAAAGTGCTCGGTCGAAATATTGGCTGCTATCAGTGAAAGCCCAATGAAAGGCCAGAGCAAACCCCGGCTGGCCAGAAAGAAATCCTCGCTTGTCTTTTCTCGTCGGCTCTTGTACATACTGACACCGACCACCACACCGAAAAATGCCAGAAATACACTAATATCAAGCCAGGTTAGTTCCATAATATATACCTTCCTTTCATTTCACTTTTTATCACTTGTAATTTGCCCCATTAGTAAGAGGTTTATTTCTTTAGCCCATATCACTAAATCGCATGTCATTATATTATCTTTGCTGCTAATCACAATAAAAATATCGTCCCGCTTAAATCCTGCTACTGTTGCCCTATCCTAAGAATCCGCCTTAATTTTTATAAAGGCATTGCTTAATGCTTCTACTATGTCAGTTGCTATCAAGCTGACCTGTCCGGTTTTTTCCGCTGCGATGTCACCTGCTAAGCCGTGTATGTAAACGCCCAAAACCGTTGCATCGAAGTTGCTGAGATTCTGACCCATAAGTGCCGTTATGACCCCCGTCAAGACGTCACCTGAGCCGGCTGTAGCCATTCCGGGATTACCTGTCTTATTGATATAAACTTTTTCGCCGCCGCTGACGACCGTCCCTGCACCTTTTAAGGCGACAATGGTTTTAGTCTGTTGCGCTAATTGCATTGCCTGTTGCTGACGCTCAGATGGCAGCTCTTCTCTAAACAGCCCTTGCCATAATCTTTTCATTTCGCCCGGATGCGGCGTCAAAATCACTTCTGCTTTCAGCTTGGCAGGCCAGTCTTTTATACCGGCAAGATTATTCAGGCCGTCCGCATCTATAATCAGCCGGAGATTTTCTTGTTCAAGAAGTGTTTGAAGTATCGTCTTTAGTGCGCCACTGACGCCAATACCCGGACCGAAAGCCACAGCGTCATTTTCATTCACAGCGTCAAGAATTGCATTGATTGCTTTTGCAGATATTCTGCCGGCACTATCTTCGGGAAGAGCGATAGTGGTAAAGGACGGCTCGATTGAAGCGACTATTGGCAGCACACTTTTGGGCGTTGCCACTCGCACAAGGCCGGCGCCAGCCCGCAAGGCCGCTCGGCCCGCAAGGGCTGCGGCACCGCTCATTCCAATACTGCCGGCAATGATACACACCTTGCCGAAGTCTCCTTTATGGGCGTCAACCACCCGCGGCTTTAATTTCGGAATTTGTTCTATTATCCGCATTCTTTGTCCCTATGTCCCTTTGTCCCTTAATTATTTCTTTGCTTCTATTTTTCTGTTTATAAGTGTCGCTGTTACCGCTGCAGAAAAACCGTTATCAATATTTACCACGGTAACGCCCGCAGCACAACTATTTAACATTGTCAGAAGGGCAGAAAGCCCCTCAAAGCTCGAGCCATAACCTACACTGGTTGGAACTGCGATTACCGGGCAGTTAACCAGACCTCCCACCACAGACGCTAAAGCTCCTTCCATTCCTGCTATAACGATTATGACATTTGCCTTTTGCAGTTTCTCAAGATGTCCGAACAACCTGTGAATGCCAGCTACTCCAACATCACAAATCAATTCTGTCCGTTGCCCCATAATCTCCGCGGTTACTTTTGCCTCGGCTGCGACCGGCAAATCGGAAGTGCCGGCAGTAACTATTGGAAGGGCGGTTTTCGAGACAGGCAGTTTTTTCTGCTCAAGGATTATTGCCCTGGCTGATTTTTCGTATCGTGCCTTGGGGAACTTTTTTGTTTTAGCCAGCGCCCTGAAAACTTTCGGCTCAGCCCTCGTGGCAAGGACATTATTGCCTTTTGCCGCTAAGCTCTCGAAGATTTTGATTATTTGTTCTGTTGTTTTGCCGGGGCAGTAAATGACTTCCGGGAAACCCTGTCGGATTTGGCGATGGTGGTCTATACACGCAAAGCCCAAATCCTCAAACGGCAGATGCCGGAGCTTTTCAACTGCTTCATTGACATCAATCTTGCCGCTTTTGACCTGCTCTAACAGCTTTTTTAATTGCTCTGCCCGAATATCTCACCTCGCCTTTTTCTAACCACAGATACCTGCTTTTGCAGGTAGAAAGCTTATATTTTTCCCAGTGAGCTCTCACAAATACCAGCATAAAATAGCTTAATTTCTTTTGTTGAGCAATGATTTTCTGCTTTCGTTTTAGCCTGATTATGGGCAAAATGTCCTTGCAATCAGGCGGTTTTTGTATAGAATACATTAGCTAAAATTAAAAGTGCCTAAAATGTAAAGTGCCTAAAATTGTGGATTTATACGCCTATGGCATATTATTTTTGCACTTTAGTTCACTTTAGTTCACTTTAGGCACTTATAGAAAGGGATATACAATGAGAGCTTTGGTTTGTATAAGTATGTTAGCTATGGCAGTTTTTGCTTGTGTGTGTTTAGCTGCACCGCAGCCCTCTATTGTGCCCGGGCCGGGTATGTGGATGGTAAATGCAACGTTTACGCATCCGCAGCAGATTGTGTTGCAGAGAAGTAGTAGCGGCAGGCCGATACGATTCTGGTATACGATACTGACACTGGCGAATAAAACAGGCCAAGACGTTGATTTTTATCCTGAGTGCGACTTGATGACGGATACATTTCAAATTATACCAGCGGGCAAAGAGGTGCCGGCTGTGGTTTTTGAGCAAATAAAAAACCGGCATCAGGACAAATACCCGTTTCTTGAGTCATTGGAAAATACGAGCAATAAGATTCTTCAAGGTGAGGATAACACCAAAGATATTGCTGTCGTATGGCATGATTTTGATGCTAAAGCCGGCAATATAAAAATATTTATAGCTGGTTTGAGCAATGAAACGGTGGCGATAGACCATCCGGTAGCGAAGGACAAACGGACAGGTAAGCCCGTCAAAGTTTATCTGAGAAGGACTCTTGAATTAAGTTATGACCTGACAAGCGACCCGGCGATGCGGTCTGAGGCTAATCTAACTTACAAAGATAAACGCTGGATTATGCGATAAGAATTCATACCTGATAGATATTAATTAAAGGGGATTTGGTCATTTTTTGAGTTTATGAACTTTTGCGCCCGTAGCTCAATTGGATAGAGTGCCGGACTTCGAATCCAAATTTCCTCTTATAAGTGCTTTTCTTATAATGGCTTACAGCGGCTTTTTTGAGCCAAAAATGAGGATTACAAGTGGTTAACAAGTAAGTAACAAGTGTAACTAGTAGTGGTTTACCGGTGGCGACTGACACTTTTTTGACACCGAGCTGAACACGTATCTGCCTCCGGTAGATTACGCATCCCTTTATATTCTGGATAGCTAAGGGATGACCAAAAATTACCATACTCGCCTTCTTGAACTGCATAGGTCCGCCGCATTGGGGGCACAGAGATGGGGCTGTTCCTTTCACTTCGGCAGGGCCAATGCTTTTGGCATTTGCATTAATTGATACAGTTTGAACGCGATATTTACACCAGTCGCAAGTCTCGAGCTGCTGGTCCCAGGCCACACATCTTATTATCCTCACCAGGGGGTGTACGATGTTCCTTGGCTATCCCAATTAATGGGGATTTTTATTTGACTTACTCTTTCCGGGCCATATAATCCGATATATTATGTAACTGGAAATAAATATGGCGGGGAATAGGTATATTGCTGGTTTAGCGGTTACCTATGTGTCGAAAATGGGGCGGCTTTTAGTTAGCGTTTGGGGACACATAGAAAGGGCAATCCCACGGTAAATTTTTTGCAGCGAGCTGTTATGCATTTGCAATGCCCTTCCTTTGAGAAAATAACCCGGCCAACCACAGTGGGATACTGGCACACGGCGTAGCGTATGCCACTGCTGCCCACGTGGTATCCTATTCTTATTATCAAGGTTTTTTGCAAGACCAAGGATGCTGAGCAGAAGGCAACAATCCGGCAGAAGAACTGGAATTGACATCTTAGGCAATGTTCCCTGGGGTACACATCTTTGTCTGTTTTACGAAACCGAGAAAGATTTGATTGATATTTTAGTTCCCTACTTTAAAGCTGGCCTGGAAAACAATGAGTTCTGCATGTGGGTAACTTCGGAACCTCTTAACGAAAAAAAGGCCAGGGACGCTTTGAGTGCCGCTATACCTGATTTTGATCGATACATTGAAGCAAATCAGATAGAAATTATCCCACATACTCAATGGTATCTCATGAACGGTGTTTTTAATATGCAAAGAGTCCTTAATGACTGGATTGATAAAGTTAATCAAGCCCTTGACAATGGTTTTGAGGGCGTAAGGGTAACAGGTAGTGGAAGTGGGTTTGAGAAAGGGGTTTGGAAAGAGTTTGCTGACTATGAAAAAGAGGTAAATAAGGCGATTGACAAATATCGGATGATTGCTATTTGCAGCTATTGTATTGATGAATGTGGTGCATCAGAAATTATAGATGTGGTTAACAGCCATCAGTCCAGTCTTATCAGACAGGAAGGTAAGTGGCAGCTTGTTGAAAGCACCGAGCACGAGAAGGCGGAGGAAGTGCTGGAAAGAACAGCGCATAACCTTGGAGAACGGGCCAAAAAACTCAACTGCCTCTACGGACTCTCCAAGATAGTCGAGGAACCCAATATCTCATTGGAAGGAATATTCCGGAGGATGATGGATCTGCTCCCGCCCGCATGGCAATATCCGGATATTACTTGTGCAAGGATAGTTTTTGAGGACAGGGAGTTTAAGACAGATAACTTCAAATTAACCGAATGGAAACAGTCAGCTGATATTGTGGTAGAAGGAAAGAAATCCGGTGTTCTTGAAGTCTATTACCTAGAAAAAAGACCGGAGATTGACGAAGGCCCATTCTCAAATGAAGAGAGAGGATTAATAGAAGGTATTGCTGAGCGATTAGGAAGAATCGCTCAGCGCAAAAAGGCAAAGAAGAGACTGAAGGCGTCTGAGAGTAAGTATAGAACGCTTCTCGAGAACCTTCCTCAAAAGATTTTCCTTAAAGATAAAAATTCGGTCTATGTATCCTGCAATGAGAATTACACAAAGGATTTGAGGATTAAGGCCGAGGAAATTGTCGGAAAAACAGATTACGATTTCTATCCCAGGGAATTGGCTGAAAAATACAGGGCCGACGACAGAAGGATTATGAAATCCGGCAGAACAGAAGATGTTAACGAGAAGTACATTCAGAACGGACGAGAAGTAATTGTCCATACTATCAAGACGCCTCTTAGAGATAAAGAAGGTAATGTTGCGGGGATATTAGGCATTTTCTGGGACATCACCACACAAAGACAGGCTCAAAGAAAACTGTTGGCTTACCAGAAACGACTTCGAGACCTTACTTCAGAAATGTCATTAACCGAAGAGCGCGAACGCAAGCACATTGCAATCGAATTGCATGACCAGGTTACACAAAATCTGATTTTGTTCAAAATCAACTTAGGTGAATTACTGGATAAAAGTTTATCAGGAGGATTGGTTAAGCCATTGGATGAAATCTATAAACACCTCGACCAGATAATCGGTGATATGCGCTCCTTGATATTTGATTTGGGCTCTCCCACCTTATACGAGCTTGGCCTTGAAGCTGCGGTGCGAGAATATCTTAACGAGGAAATTCAGCAAAAACACGGGATTAAGACCGAATTCGAAGATGATGCTCAAGCCAAGCCATTAGACGGTGATGTCTGTGCTATTCTGTACCGAGCAGTGCGGGAATTACTGATTAATGTTGTCAAACACGCTCAAGCTCAGCATGTAAAGGTTTCCCTTTGCAAAGATAACAACAACGTACGCATTAATGTTATCGATGACGGGGTCGGCTTCAAACCGCCTACAGAAGGATTTGGTTCAGGCAAAACAGCAGGTTTTGGGCTATTCAGCATCCGAGAAAGATTAAGCTATCTTGGCGGCAGTGTAGAGATTGAATCCAAACCCGGAGAGGGTACGCAGGTTACATTAGCAGCACCAATAAAGTGTGGGAGAAATGTGGAAAAACCGACTCGATAGGGAGGTCTATTATGAGTATAAGGATTTTGGTGGCTGATAATCATGGAATTTTGCGACAGGGTATTACCGCCTTGATTGAAAAACAAAGTGATATGGAAGTAATTGGTGAGGCTGATAATGGGTTAACCGCAGTAAAAATGGCCCGTGAGCTTCGACCTGATGTGGTTCTTATGGACGTATCAATGCCGGTATTGAACGGCATTGAGGCGACACGCCAGATTAAAAGCGAACTGCCGGAAGTTAAAATACTGGCTTTGTCGGTACATGCCAAGAGAGAGTTTGTGCTCGATATGGTAAAAGCAGGTGTCTCGGGCTATATGGTCAAGGAGTGCGTACTTGACGATTTAGTCCGGGCCGTTAAGGCTGTTATGAATAATCAATCATACCTGAGCCCGCAGATTGCAAGCATTGTTCTGGAGGGTATTACAAAAAACAATATTTTCGATGTTACCAGTAACAGGTATGAGCTTCTTTCCCCCAGAGACAAGCAAATCCTTCAACTCTTAACAGAAGGTAGAACAGCAAAACAAATCTCTTCGCAGCTTGGTCTGAGTGTCAAGACCATTGAATCGAACCGCAGACAGATTATGGAGAAGACGGAGGTTGACAACCTTGCGGATTTGACTAAGTACGCAATCCGCCAGGGCCTGACGACTGCCTCAACCCAAAAATCAGACTTACTGACAAAGTAATTAATCACACCGCTTTATCCAGAGGAGTTTCAAAATAACCAATGGTTATCATTTAACCCTCCTTTGGATATAATCTTGCTTGCTGCCACGATTTTGGTGGTAAAGGTAGTTATCAGTATTGAAAAAGCCAAAATCTCTCACTAATAAAATCCAATCTTTTAAAAGAGATACCCTTCAACCACTTTAATTCCCCAAATCACCTTTAACTACTCATACTTTCCCCCGGTTTACCTATCTTTAGGTTAGTCTGAAGGCAGGTAAAAGCTTCTCAATCTTATCTGCAATGATGCCGAAGCAAGAAAATATTGATATTAAAGTCCGAGAAAAGCTGCCTTGTGGATGTGGCCTTTTATGGAGAGGCGACTTTGTCCTTCTTGGCTGATGCAATTAACAAATGGATTTTTAATGGGGGCGCAAAATGGGGTTGCAAGGGGGAACCGCTAAGAAACATGCCATATCCAGCAGAAAGGCAATGAACAATAGAATCGTCGCCAACCGAGTTGTAATCTCCGGCCTGGATATAAGCCAGTTAAGTTTAAACGCACGTGTGTAACGTGCGTTTTTTATTTCTATTTTTTATCGTTTCCCCTAAGGGGAAAGAAAAGGAGAGTTAGAATGGCAGTTGAAAAAACAATTGGTTCCAGCAGTTTGGTTGAAGTTATTGACCGAATCCTGGACAAGGGTATCGTTGTCGATGCCTGGGTGAGAGTCTCTTTGGTGGGCATTGAGCTGCTCGCCATCGAAGCCAGAGTTGTTGCTGCATCGGTTGAGACCTATCTGAAATACGCCGAGGCGATAGGTCTGACCGCAACAGCGGCCTAAGGAACCGCAGGAAACGAACTCCCAACCTAACAGAGGGTTCTTGCCGAGCCATCCTTATGCATCAATATGGGGGAAGCAGAAAGCATGACTCGCCAAGAAGAACCTCTTCTCTGCAAGCGGATTCTTACCAAAAGGGAAATTATGACAATGCTTTTAGCTACTGATAAAGAAAATATCCTTGAGAGCATCATATCTTCATACGAAAGTAGAATACAAAGTATTGAAGCGTTTTTTGATGCCACCGGTCAGATTTTTCAGGATTTTCAGGACTCTGTTCTTGCTACGAGAGAAGAGCGGGAAAAAATCAATGGCCAGCTGAGGGATAGCCTTGCCAGGAACGGGTCTCTGCGGAAGAAAGATTTTGACCGGATGATGGGTGTTATTTCATCACATTTAGACCAAAGTGAACAGGAAGTAAGAGGGCTGTCCCAAAAATATCTTAGCGAACAAACAAAGCTGGTGCAGCAATTAAGACAAGGCCTGAGAGACTTTAAAGATGCCCTTACCCAAGGCCAGTCCCAGAGAGTTAAGGAGCTGCAAGCGATGATAAAAGAAATCCTGACTAAACAGGACGAGAATAAGAACAAGGTCACTTCGAAGCTAAAAGAATTTCAACAAGGGCAGCAACAAACTTCAAAAATGATCAGAGACCTCTTAGCCAAGGGAGAAGAACTGAGAATAAGGGATTTTAAGGCGATGCTCAAAAGGTTCAAACTTTATCATTCTGACCGGATAGCCAGCAAAGAAGAAAGGCGCAGGAAAGTCAGAAAAATGCTTGACCGGTTCAGGGCCAAACGCACGCAAGCGGGGCAAGAGCGTCTTGCTGAGCAGCGGGAAGCATAAAATGCACAAGACTCACTATTATGAGAGGTATCATTAATAACATTATAAATTTTTATCAGATGCAGGCAGAGACCTTGACTATTTTACTGGCTAATACCCAGAAGGCTTTAGGGCAATCTGAAAAAGAAACAAAAGCTGATGAGCAAGCGAAAAGAATAGAGAATTTCGTAAAGGACTTGACCATGAATTTGAATAATATGTTAGCCAAGTTTTATTTTCTCAAGGACCGCAAAAACAGAAGGCAGCATCAGTTGACTGACAGGCAGGTGAGCGCTATGACCGAGTTTGCAGTCTTCGTTAAGACTTTAACCGGGAATGTAAGTTCATTACTCAATCGCTTTCAGGAAAGTCAGACCTTTGAAGAAAAGATTGATAAGGAAATAAAGGAGCTTGAAGCCAGTATTGGACAGAAACTACAGGAGTTTGATAAGGCCTTGGAAGAGACTACTAATGCTTCAACTGGTTATCTGATTAACTTCGCCCATAGTATTACAAGCAGTTTTGCCAAGCTTCCTCGAGTTCGAAACACTGTTCTCGCAGTAGCAAATAGAGGAAAGTTGAATAAATCTATGAAAAAATCTCCCCAAAACGTTAAAGAAGATTCCCGGGCCAGGATACAAAACACTGGTGATGACCAACTGGAAAAAATATTTAACTGCTCCGTTATAAAATTAGTTAAGAGCGATGGGGAAAAGTCAAAGTGTCTGATGAATTTAAAAGCATAAAAAGATGCAAGAGTTGAAAATCCAATATATTTTAGAACGGCTGAATAAGGAGCTCTACCGGTTTATTGATACCGTTGGTGACGTTCCTTATATTGCCTTGCCTTCGGAGAATCCAGAGGTTATTTGCTTTGCTGGAAGAATCAAGGAATTAACCGGCTATGATGCTAATGAGATATTGGCCGGCAGGCAGCACTGGGCAAATATAATTCACCCTGATGACCAGGAGCGAGTTTTCGATGCTTTCGCTCTGTGTAAGAATTCGGGGACTTCATTTGAAATTGAATATCACATCATTCATAAAGATGGGACACTTCGCTATGTCGTTGATAAGGGTGAGCCCGTTTTCAACGACAAAGGTGAGATAACTCAAGTTGAAGGCATAATAAGTACCATTGGCCAGTCTGGAAGGACTGAAAGTATACCAGTCTCAGAAATGCCGAAGGCAACAACGTTTAGTAATGGTAATTTAAGAGTTTTACAGAAAATTTAAAAGTGTTTTGAAAGGAGAGCCAAAATGGTAATGGCAATAGCAGAAGACATGAAAAAACTGACGGAGAACATCATTATTTCCAATGATGTTCGGCTGAAAGCACTGGGCAGCTTGGTGACTGATACCCATAAAACCCTGAATGGATTTTCTATGGATAGAAAAAAGATGGCTGCTCAGCAGACCAGGGACCTGGCTGGTTTTGTGAATGGATTATCAAAGGACGTGCAAGGTATGCTAAAAAGTGCCCGAAACATGGTCCAGCAGTTCCACAAAGACAATATGCAGATGAGCAGGGAACAAGCAAAGAATTTAGCAGACTTTGTCAATGATCTGGTTACCGGTGTTGGCTCAATGCTGGATGGTTTCCAAAAAGACCACAAGCATATGTCCAAGGAGCTGAAGGCTAAACTCACCCGAGAGATTAAGGATATCGAGGCTGAAGTTGAAAGAATCCTGGGTGACGCCGACAAGCTTGTGGGCGAGTATAGCTCTGATATGGCTCAGGCAAAGAAAGCTTGGAAGGGTATGAGCGCGACCCTGGCAAAGCTAAGAAAAAGCGGGGTAATGCCAAGGATCGAAGCGGGCGAAAAAGTAACCACAGTCAAGCAGGCAACTCGTCTCGGCGGAGGCTCGCCGAGCCGTAGCGGGACACGTAAGGCCCAGGGCAAAAAGAAAACCTCAACGAAGAGCAAAGGCCGCAGGCAAAAAGTTGGGGCCGGCGTCTAAGCGTTTGTCATTGCGAGCGCAGCGAAGCAATCTCAAAACATAGGGGATGAGATTACCACGCCAACCTTATGGTTGGCTCGCAATGACGGGAGTAGCGCCGAACTGTCGTTGGCTAAAAAGCCAGGGAAGCGTAAACCCCCGCTCCTGTCTTCCGACAGGAAGACGCGGGGGTAAATACGAATTCAGGGAAGTATTAAATTATGAGCCAGACAACATATACTGTTACCGTACCCCAAATAACGTGTGGGTTCTGTAAGGGTACGGGCAAAGACCCTTTCGACTTGTTGAGTGAGCATGCTACCTGCCAGGTCTGCGGCGGCACAGGTAAAGTTGAGGTCATAGAGCCGGTGATTAAATGTGCTTTTTGCAAAGGCACAGGCGTCTATCATAATACCCGGATTACCTGCACCGTGTGTAACGGCAAGGGTATGGTTACGGTTCCCGAAGGCCCGACTGACCAATGCCCTGAATGTAAAGGCACAGGAACTGCAATAGACAGTGGATTGCCTTGTCTTGAGTGTAAAGGCAAAGGTGTTATTTCGAAGTAAGGAAAACCAAATTTGATTCTCCTAAAAAGACTTTATCAGAAAGAAGCTTATGGCCAAAAGAATGTTAAAAAGACAGGAGGTCTGTCAAAATGATTGATGAGATGACAACAGTATTGGAGCCAAGTGCTCTACCCGACTTTGTGGAAACGAGCTACATAAAAGACCTGACTAACAGAGCACTTTGTTATATTGGAGCCGGCTTCCCGGTTCATCTAAGAGGCCCTTCTGGTACCGGCAAGACGACTCTGGCAATGCACCTGGCAAGCAGGATTGAAAGACCGGTAGTAATGATTCACGGCGATGAAGAGTTTTCAACCTCAGATTTAGTCGGTGGTGAGCATGGCTACCGAATCAGAAAAGTTGTGGACCGTTTTATCTCAAGGGTATTAAAAACGGAAGAGGATATGGTCAAGCGATGGGTGGATAATCGTCTGACTGTCGCCTGTAAGTATGGTTTTACTCTTGTTTATGACGAATTTACACGTTCTCGGCCTGAGGCAAACAATATCCTTTTGTCAATCTTGCAGGAAAAAATGATGGATTTGCCTGTGGCAAGAGATGGCGATGAGCCATATTTAAAAGTTCATCCAAACTTTACGGCAATTTTTACATCAAATCCCGAGGAATACGCCGGTGTTCACAGAAGTCAGGATGCTTTGAGGGACAGGATGATAACTATGGATTTGGACCACTTTGACTACGATACCGAACTTGCTATAACGCAGGCCAAATCCAGATTAACCAAACAAGACTGTCAGCTCATAGTAAACATCGTAAGGGGACTGAGGGAATCCGGAAAGTGTGAGTTTGCACCCACCGTTCGCGGCTGCATTATGATTGCTAAGACTCTCAAAGTTCGAAAATTAACACCTTCAAGAGCAAATAATGTGTTTATGCAGATGTGCCAGGATATTCTGGCATCAGAGACAAGCCGGGTCGGCTCAAAAACGAATCAAGACAAAGTTAAGCAAATTGTACGGGAAATTGTAATACAAGAGCTTGGCAGCAACGAAACAGTTACCGCCGCTGTTAAAGTTGGTCAGAATGATTTCCACAAGGCTGATGCTGAGAGGGAAATTGTGCAGGAAAATAAACAGAAAGAAAAAAGTCTGATTGAAATATAGCATGGAGGCACATTAAATGAAAACAATACAGCAATTACCAAACCTAAGTGACATAAAAAGCGTGCGTTCTGTCGGTGCGACATCTATTCCAAAGATTAAAAGGCCGGGCCATCTGGAATTATATGTGCTCGGGAGAGAAAAAGATAGACTAGAAAAGGAACTTGCTGCTCTGAACAAAAGAAGAAACACGGTCAAGAAGAATCTATCTGGCGTCAACGACCAAATTGAGAAACTACAGAAACAGGCGTATGAGCAACAAAAAAACAGGGGCAGTGAAAGTACGCCTCATAAGCCGCTTAAAACACTGACTGTAAAGTATTAAATAAATGTTTAGTGATAATTAAAAAAGGAATAATCCTTAATCACTTATGATAGGGGCAAAAAATGGCCAATGATAAAAGTAAAAAAGACGAGGGGCTGGATATTGAT
>Ga0315548_1001022_pt1 | contig 24396 bp, 23 predicted proteins | sample SalMarSW160110MG_2_FD_202540 | JGI IMG/M metagenome (GOLD analysis project Ga0315548, IMG submission 202540) | Salt marsh sediment microbial communities from the Plum Island Ecosystem LTER, Massachusetts, United States - Salt Marsh Sediment SW1601-110 ...
GAAAAAAGTTGCCCAGGGGCTGGCTGAGCTGGTCAGGCAGGGCGAGGCTGATTATATTGAGGCGCATCTTGAGGAGAGCCAGAGCAGCCATATCGTGTATCGGGGCAGGGAGCTGGAGTCGATTGGCAGGACAGAGTCTATCGGCGGCAACGTGCGGGCGATGGTCAAGGGGGGCTGGGGTTTTGTCAGCTTCAACAGTCTGGATGACCTGCGGGGCAGGGTGGAGATGGCCGTAAGGCAGGCCAGGCTGGTCGGCCGCGAGAAGAGCCGGCTGGCAGCGGTGGCGCCGGCCGTTGACAGAGTACCGGCTGGAGTGGAGGCAGACCCCGTGGCCATACCTCTCGCGGAAAAGAAGCGGATTCTGGACGGGTACAACGAGATTATCTGGCGGCAGCCGGAGATACAGACCTCTACCATTGGCTACAGTGACAGCCGTAAACAGACCGTTTTCCTGAGCTCGCTGGGCAGCCATATCGAGCAGGAAAGGGCGGATGTCACCCTGCGCATCGCGGCCGTTGCCGCTCGCAACGGCGATGTCCAGCAGGCAGGGCTCAGCGTGGGCAGCCGCGGAGACCTTGCGCCAATCCGGCAGCTCCAGCAGGAGGTGGAGCGTCTATCGCAGCATGTCGTGGCGCTGCTCTCAGCACCCCAGGCCAGAGGTGGGGAGTACACGGTGGTGCTGGACCCGGTGCTGGCCGGCGTCTTTGTCCATGAAGCCTTCGGGCACCTGTCCGAGTCAGATTTCGTCTATGAAAATGACCGCCTGCGTGAGCTTATGACGCTGGGAAAACGGTTCGGCCGCCGGGAGCTCAATATCGTGGATACGGCCACGCTGCCCGGACTTCGCGGCAGCTACAAATACGATGATGAAGGCGTGCCCGCCACCAAAACGTACCTCATCAGGGAGGGCAAACTGGTGGGCAGGCTTCACTCAAGGGAGACGGCGGCCAAGATGGAGGAGCCGCCCACCGGAAACGCCCGCGCCGTAAGCTATCGCTACCCTCCCATCGTCCGCATGACCAATACCTATATCGAGCCGGGCAAAGTGTCCTTTGAGGACATGCTCGCTGGCATTAAAGAGGGAATCTATGCTAAGAACTGGTATGGTGGCACCACCAGCATGGAGATGTTCACCTTCTCGGCCGGCGAGGCGTACATGATACGCAATGGCAAGCTCGCCGAGGCGCTGCGGCCGGTGGTGCTGACCGGCAACGTGTTTGAAACGCTGAGCAATATTGACGCCATAGGCAACGACCTCAATATGAACCAGGGGGGTGGCTGCGGGAAGGGGGGACAGGTGCCGTTGCCGGTGGCCAACGGCAGCCCCCATATCCGGCTCCGCCGCTGCCTGGTAGGAGGTAGATAAGTGGAGGAGATACTGATTCAGGCGAAAAAGGCCGCCGGGGAAGCGGAGGTGTTTTCCGTCGCCTCGGAGGAAACGCAGGTTCATTTCGAGGCCAATCGGCTCAAGCACCTCCAGACCAAACAGCAGACCAGCGTGGCGCTGCGCATTATTCGCCAGGGCAGAGTCGGTTACGCTGTCACCACCAATCCTGATGACTGTCAGGGCCTGGTCGACAGCGCTGTCGAGACGGCGCGGTTTGGCATGGCGGCCAGGTTTGAACTGCCATCGGCGAATTCGTATCCGCAGGTTGATGTTTTCAGCCCCGATGTTGAGTCGGTGCCGGTGGAGAACATGATTGCGCTCGGCGAAGAGCTTATTTCCGCGGTTACGCAGCACACTCCGGGCATCATCTGTGAGGCCGAGGTGAACAGGGGGACGGTTTCGGTACGGCTGATTAATTCTCGCGGCGGGCAGGCGGAATACCGTAAAAGCCATTTTAGCTTCGGCGTGGAAGGCAGCCTGATAAAAGGCGCTGATATGCTCTTCGTCGGGGATAGTGCCAGCTCGTGCCAGCCGATACTGGAGGCAGGCACCGTAACCGATGCCGTGCTTCAGCAACTGGAGCTGGCGAAAGAGCAGGCGAACGTGCCCACGAAAGCGATGCCGGTCATCTTCACCCCGAATGGAGTGGCCAGCTCCCTGGTTACGCCGCTGGTGGCGGCCTTCAACGGCAAGACGGTACTGGAAGGGGCTTCCCCTATCGGGCGCAGATTGGGTGAAACGGTCTTTGATAAAAATTTTCAGCTATATGACGACCCGGTGATTGCCTTCCGGCCGAGCAGCCGGCCCTGCGATGATGAGGGCGTGCCCAGCCAGCGCACCACGCTTGTTGACGCCGGTAGAGTGGCCGGCTTCCTGTACGACCTGCAGACCGCCGCTCTGGCAGGTACCCTGAGCACCGGCAACGGCAGCCGGGGTCACGGCGGATTACCGTCCCCCTCCCCCAGCGCTTTCGTTATTGCGCCGGGCAGTGCTGCCTTTGAAGACATGGTCGGCGACATCAAGGAGGGGCTGGTGGTGGAGCAGCTTATGGGCGCCGAGCAGGGAAACATCCTGGGCGGCGATTTCAGCGGCAATGTCCTGCTCGGTTACAAGGTGGAAAATGGTAAAATAGTGGGCAGGGTGAAGGATACCATGGTCTCCGGGAATGTATATCAGGTGCTGAAGGAAATCGCTGCCCTTGGCCGCGAGGCCAGATGGGTGGGCGGCTTTTTGCAGACCCCGCATATATACTGCCCCGCTTTGGCTGTGGCAAGTAAGGGATAGTAGCGGTGATTGAAGTAATTAGGAGATTGAAATGACACGTTTATGGTGGCTTCCTACGAGTGTTGCAATAATCATTCTTTCAGTTCTTCTAACATATTACGTGGAGAGCAGAATTGAGAGACGTACTTTAACTGGTGAACTAATAGCTATATTCATGATGTTATTATGGGGGGCACTATTAGCTGGTATCTGCCTAGAAAGAAATGTCCTAGCTATTCCTTAGGAGATTGAAATGAATTGGCTTCAAATCGTAGTAGCAATTTTGTTCGTCATTTGTTGGTGGATTGGAGGTACGTTGGTTGTCATCCAGAGAATGCCCTCAGATAATAAGCCAGTGGTGTTTATAGGTAATCGGTTTGGTTTAATTCTTGGCGTGTTTAATCTGTTGTTCTTCTTCGGCGCCGCCTTTTATCTTGGTTTCACTTGGTGGCCTTTAGTTTTGATAGCACTGTTTATCGGTATTCTTTCAAGGTTCATTGTATCCGATTCTTTTATCTTAAGATTCATCATATTCCCGATATACATCGTATATTCTCGATTGGTGATTAGAAGGCTGAAGTGAAGATATATTTTGGTATATGTATTGAGCGAGGCAGCCAAGAAAGTAATCTGGCCTTCTTAAAAGTAAGGGGAGTCTAAGAGGGGCGAAGCCCCTCTAACAAATCTTTCCCCTTCCCCTTATCGAAGGGGAAGGGGATAAAGGGGATGGGGTTACCTAATAAAAACCTATTAGAATATAAAGAGGTGTGGTGAAATGAACGAGTTAGTCAGGCTTAGCGCTCGTCCCAGACTGAATTCCCCGAATATGATTGCCGCCTGGCCCGGCGTCGGGAACGTCGCCATGCTTGTGGCCACGTATCTCCTGAGAAAGCTGGGCTTCAAAGCGCTCGGTGAGATTGAGCCATCTTACTTCTTCGACCCTGTCGGCGTGGTGGTCAAAGATAACGTGGTTGAGGAGCCCAAATTCCCGCAAAGCACGTTCCGCTACTGGAAGAACCGTGGTGGAGGCAGCGACCTCATCGTATTCACCGGCGAGGACCAGCCGGCAGCCAAAGCATATGAGCTGGCCAACTGCGTCCTCGATGTCGCCGAGAGGTTTAAGGCGCCGAGGATATTTACCTGTGCCGCGGCCATGACCCGCATTCACCACACCGAATCGCCCGGAGTGCTCGGGGTGGCCACCAGCCCGTCGGCCGCCGCCGTTTTCAAAAAGTACAACCTGATAAACGCCGGCAACCTGCAGATAGCGGGGCTGAATGGGCTGTTGCTGGGAGTGGCCAAGGAACGGGAGGTTGAGGGCATCTGCCTGCTCGGAGAGGTGCCGGTCTACGCCACCCGAATTCAGAACCCGATGGCGGCACTGGCGGTGCTCGAGGTGCTGACCACAATGCTTGGCGTGGAAATCGACCTTGACGAGCTGGCGCAACTGGCAGCAGAGACAAAGCAGAGAATGAAGCAGGTGGCGTCACAGGCGATGGGCGAGTATATTGACTATTTCACCGAGCCGATATGGGAGCGCGGCGAGGAAGAGAGCGACGAGGAAGAGTAATTCGAGGTTGAAAGGTGATACTGGGCACCGAGGTCAGACTGCGCGAGAAAAAATTAACCGACGCCCGCAACGATTACCGCTGGCAGACCAGCCCGGAGCTGGTCCGGCTTGACGCCATGCCTCTGCTGACTGTCTCTTTTCCCCGCTATTTGCTCGACTACACGGCGGTGCTGCGCGATTCTTCTCCGAAACGACGTACCTTTGCCATAGAGACCCTTGACGGCAGGCACATCGGTAACTGCGTGTATTACAACGTTGACAGGGAGAAGGGTGAGGCGGAGCTGGGAATTATGATTGGTGAACGTGATTATTGGGACAGGGGTTATGGCACCGATGCCGTGGCCACGCTCGTTGGCTATATTTTTCATGCTACAGACCTTCAACGAATATATTTGAAAACCCTGGACTGGAACGGGCGGGCGCAGCGGTGCTTCCTCAAATGCGGCTTCACTCCATGCGGGCAGCTGATGAAGAACGGGCACAATTTTGTGCTTATGGAGATGCAGAAAGAGCGCTGGCAAAAAGGACAGGATTAGATTAAGGGAGTCAGTTTTATGAAAGCGATTCATATTTCACCGATAGACTGGCTGGGCGACCGCATACGTATCCTTGACCAGAGCAGGCTGCCCGGTGAGGAGGTCTATCTGGAGCTGGCGGACTACCGTGAGGTTGCCTCAGCCATCACAGAATTGAAAATAAGGGGCGCTCCGGCCATCGGGGTAGTTGGAGCTTATGGAATTGCTCTGGGGGCGTTAAAAATTGAATCTGAGTCGAAGGACGATTTTCTGAAGAAGCTCGATGAGGTGGTGACCACCATCGCCGCCACCCGCCCCACCGCCCGCAACCTCTTCTGGGCGATTCAGCGCATGCAGAAGGCGGCGGAAATCGGCGACGAAGTCGGCCAGGTTAAGTCGGCACTGGTTGATGAAGCGTTGAAAATACACGCTGAAGAGGCCGAGGCCACGCGGAAGCTGAGCCAGCTCGGTGCTGAGCTTGTGCGGGATGGGGATACGGCACTGGTCCACTGCAACGCCGGCCCGCTGGCCACCGCCGGCTACGGCACGGCGCTGGGCATAATTTTATTTGCCAGCGAGCAGGGGAAAAAGATTAAAGTGCTTGCCACCGAGACCCGTCCCGTGTTGCAGGGGGCGAGATTGACCACCTGGGAACTGAAGAAGGCCGGCGTTCCGGTGACCCTGATTGCCGACTCCGCGGCGGGTTATTTTATGCAGCGTGGCGAGGTCAACTGCGTCATCGTTGGCGCCGACCGCATTGCCGCCAACGGGGACACGGCCAATAAAATCGGCACCTATACCCTGGCGGTGCTGGCGAAAGAGAATGACGTTCCGTTTTACGTTGCCGCCCCCACCTCCACCATTGACCCCGCCCTCGCCACCGGTGAACAAGTCCCCATCGAGCAGAGAAAGCCGGAGGAGGTTACCCATATAAAGGGCATACGTATTGCCCCGGAAGGCGTTGAGGTGCTGAATCCCGCCTTTGACGTTACCCTCCATAAATACATCACCGCCATCATCACCGAGAAGGGGATAATTAGAGAGCCGTTCGGGGAGGGGATTAAGGGAGTAACATAATGCCGACGGGTGATATGGTAATTGGGGCGGATGGGGCTGTAGCTATTAAAATAGGGCGCTGGGCAAAAGATAAACTATTCTATGTAAAAAATTTCTGTGACATTTTCAATTTAGGCATGAAAAATAAATGGGAGACGAGGACATACGTAGACCTATTTTCTGGTCCTGGAATTTGCGTTGTTGAAGAGACGGGAGAAGAGATTCCAGGTTCAGCTGTTATAGCACTACAATGCAGACTCCCATTTACTCACTACTTTTTTAACGATTTAGAGTTTGAGTTTATTAAAGCCTTGGAATCAAGAGTAGCACCATGTGAATTTGCGAAGGTGAATTTTAATAACAGAGATTGTAACTTAGTAGTCGATGATTTATTAGAGGAACTTCCTGATAATTCATTGGACTTCTGTTTCGTGGACCCTCTAAATTATGAAATTGGATTTAATTCTATACGAAAACTTTCTGAGCATAGGAACATGGATCTTCTAATCACCTTTCACGTTGGCACTTTCAGGCGAATTGTCGATAACCCTAATTCAAGGATGAATGATTTTTTCCCTTATGTTGATTGGCAGCAAAGGTACAGAGAAGAAATGAACCGGGGTGGAAAATTTGAACGCGTAATTCTGGATATTTATGAGGAAGGATTAAAAGATATAGGTTACAAAGTTGTTAGAGATCATATTCCAGAGAAGAATATAAGAAATGTTCTGTTATACTATTTAGTTTTTGCTAGTAAACATGAAATGGGAGCGCATTTCTGGGATGAGGTTACTAAAAGAACGGAGGCGGGGCAGTGGAGAATGCAAATTTAGCAGTTCGTAAAAGAAGCGCAGAAAGGAACTCTGTTTTTTTGAAAGTATTAAATAGGGAATATGAGCAATTAAATTATACAAAAAAGATTTTAACTGAGCGGGTTAGCGATGGTTCAATCATCACGAGATTTGATAAGACACCTTTTCCAATTAAGAGTACCAGTGTTATCTGTCCGCACTTTTTAGAATTAAAATGGGCATATGGCTGCCCCTTTGATTGTTCTTGGTGCTATCTAAAGGGGACTTTTAGATTTCACCCCACAAAAACAAAGCCGGTATTTAAAGATTTAAACAAAATAGAATTACACACGAGAAGATTTCTTGAGGAAGTCGAAACACCTGAAATACTTAATACGGGTGAGATAGCTGATTCTTTGATGGGGGAGGGTTTGAGCAAGCCTTTTTCTAAATTCATCATTCCTATGTTTGAAAAACAAGACAGACATAAAGTCCTGTTTTTAACTAAATCCGATAATATAAAAAACCTGTTAGAAATAAATCCGCATAATCAAGTTATCATGAGCTTTAGTCTCAATGCAGATGAAGTGGCTAAGAAGTGGGAGAATGGTGCTCCATCAGTTGCGAGAAGGATTGAGGCAGGTAGAAAGCTTATTGAAGCTGGTTATGAAGTAAGGGTGAGAATTGACCCAATGGTGCCGGTTACAGAATGGGAAAAACTCTATGTAGAACTAGTTGAGCAGCTATTTTCAAGCTTTATTCCTTCCAGAATTACTCTGGGCTCACTTAGAGGATTACAAACTACCATTAATGGCAGCACCGATAAAACTTGGCTAGAGTATTTGAAGGAAAACTCAAACTGGGGTAAAAAAGTAGATTTCAAAACTCGTCGCGAAATGTATATTACAATCATTGATTATTTGAAGGAAAATTACGGTTATGATAAAGTCGCGCTTTGTAAAGAAACGTTAGCAATGTGGGGAAGTTTGGATATGGATTATAAGAAGATAAAATGTAACTGTATATGGTAAGGAGGTCTCTCATGCCACAGGCGAAGATAGCGGTTATCGGCGGGAGCGGGCTGTATGACATCGAGGGGATGGAGAGTATTGAAGAAGTTGACATAAATACACCATTCGGCAGGCCTAGCGATAAAATCGTGGTGGGGAAACTGGGGGGGGCTGGGGTCGCCTTTCTCCCCCGGCACGGGAGAGGGCACCACATCCTCCCCACCGAGGTACCCTACCGGGCCAATATCTACGCCCTGAAATCGCTGGGGGTGGAGAGAATCATCGGCATCAACTCGGTGGGGAGCCTCAATGAGGAGTTCCAGCCCAACGACCTGCTCATTCCCGACCAGCTCATCGACCGCACCCGCCTGCGGGTTAATACCTTTTTCGGCGAGGGCATCGTCGCCCATATACCCTTCGGCGAGCCTTTCTGCCCGTCGCTGAGCCAGCTCGTCTATCAGGCGGCCAAAGATGCCGGCGCCACGGCCCATAAAGGCGGCACCTACGTGGTCATGGAGGGGCCGGCCTTCTCCACCAGAGCGGAGTCCATGCTCTACCGCTCCTGGGGGGCGGACGTTATCGGCATGACGGCGCTGCCCGAGGCCAAGCTGGCGAGAGAGGCCGAAATCTGCTACGCTATTATTGCCTGCGTTACTGATTACGACTGCTGGCACCGGGGACACGACGCCGTCACCGCCGAGATAATTATCAGCCGCCTGCTTCAGAACATTGACACCGCCAGACAAATCATCAGGCTGGCGGTGGGCAGGATTCCACCGGAGCGCGATTGCGACTGTGGCACGGCGTTGAGCACGGCGATTGTAACCGCGCCCGAAACCATGCCCGAGGCGCAGAAGAAAAAGCTCGATTTGCTCATCGGCAAATACTTGAGAAAGGGTTAACCATATGTCCGGAGCAGAATTCAACTGTTTGCCAACTCTTATCGGCAGCATGCCCCATGCTGACCCTGATGCGGCCTGTGCGCAGATTGCGCATTACCTCAAAGACATTCCGGCCTGGCCCCAGCTTCCCAGGCGCTCGTTTCTGGAGAATATGTATGTCCAGTACAGCCAGGGATTCCCCGGGGTGGTGGTGGACGAGGCGGAGAAGAAAATCTATGTGAATCGCAATCAGGACCTGGACCAGCCGCTGGAGCAGTTCTACTCGGCCTTTCTGGAAGGCAGGGCAGATGAGTTTGCCGTCGGCGCCGATTATGCCGCCGGTCTTTACCGATTCTTAACGCTGGATAACCTGGCACCAAAGGTGGTGAAGGGGCATGTTACCGGACCGGTCACCTGGGGGCTTACCGTGGTTGACAAGGAAGGCAAGGGTATACTCTACGATGACCTGCTTGGCGACGCCGTGCCCAAGCTGCTGCGGCTGAAAGCGACCTGGCAGGAGAGGGAGCTGAAACGGGTATGCCCTCGCACCATCATCTTCGTCGATGAGCCGTATATGTCGGCCTTTGGCTCGGTAGGCATGATGCTTTCGAAGGAGAAGGTGGTCAGCCTGCTGAACGAGGTATTCGGCGGCATCGAGGGGCTGAAAGGCGTCCACTGCTGCGGCAACACCGACTGGTCGGTGATACTGAAGAGCGCGGTTGACATCATCAGCTTTGACACCTATAACTACGCTCAGTCACTGAGCCTCTATCCTCAGGAGGTGAAAAGGTTTCTCGACCGGGGCGGCACTGTCGCTTGGGGGATTGTCCCCAATGAGGAAGAGGCGATACTCAAAGAGTCTGCTGCCAGCCTTAAGGACCGGCTTGAGGAAGCGATGGCGCCCTTCACCCGGAACGGTGTTCCCTTCCGGCAGTTGATAGCGCAGGGGCTGGTGACGCCGAGCTGTGGACTGGCTTCTCTGGCCACAGAAGAGGCGGCCGTCCGCGCTCTGGAACTGCTCGCCGGGCTATCGGAACAAATAAGAAAACGATACGGATAATTGAGGAAAAATCAAGTCAAGGACGTACTGCGGCCATGAATAAGACCAGACGAGTTGCCGCGCTGAAACATCGGCGCAAGGCCAAAAAGATAAAGGAAAAGCGTCAGACGGAGTTACGGGAACGGAAAAAGTAGTTCCTCGGTGAACTTATCCAGCGTCAGGGGGACATTGTTGCCTATGAAGACAGTATACCTGCTAACCGGCCGGCCCGGAACCGGGAAGACCCGCCTGATAAAGCAGGCAGTCGCCGAATTAAAGGGCAAAGCCGGCGGCTTCTACACTGAGGAGATACGCGTTCAGGGCACGAGGCTCGGTTTCAAGCTGATGGCTCTGGATGGGCAGGAGACGGTGCTGGCCCACGTTGACTTCCACGGCCGTTGCCGGGTGGGGAAATACGGCGTTGATATCGATGCCCTGGACCGGGTGGGAGTTCCCGCCCTGGCGGAAGCAGTCAGGCAGCGCGATGTCATCGTCATTGATGAGATAGGCAAAATGGAATTATTTTCCAGCCGCTTCCGGGAGGTCGTTTTGAAAGCGATTCACAGCGGCAAGCGGGTGCTCGGCACCATCATGCTCAATCCGCAGCCATGGGCTGACGAGCTGAAGTGCCAGCCGCAGGTCAAACTCGTTGAAGTGACCCGGGCCAATTATTACAGCGTGCTGGCGGATATAAAAGGCTGGCTGGAAGAAACGGCGAAGTAAAATGGGATGTATAAGAGGGGGGATTAAGGGGGTGAGGTTGAAAATAGTCTGGAAAGGCGTGGACTTATGACAAAGTTGCCAGAGCTGATTCAGGCGCTGCTTGAACCAGAGGCCTATCCTCATTCGCCGTCACAGGTGGATATGGTCCAGACCCAGATGTCCTTCGTTTTTCTTGCCGGCGACCTTGTCTACAAGGTGAAGAAGCCGGTGAACCTGGGCTATCTCGACTACACCACGCTGGAGAAGCGCCGTTTTTACTGCCGGAAAGAAGTCGAGCTGAACCGGCGCCTCTGTCCTGATGCTTATATGGGCGTTGTTTCCATCACCGGGCAGGGAGGTCAGGTATCTATAAATGGCCACGGCCGGCCCCTTGAGTACGCCGTCAAAATGAGACGCCTCCCTCAGGAGGCGATGCTGAGTTTCAGGCTCGTTCGGGGTGAGGTCGCGCCGGAGATGCTGTCGGCAGTGGCCGAAAAGCTGGCCGGATTTCATAAAAGAGCCGAAACAAACGCTGCCATCAGCGCCTTTGGCGACCTGGATATAATCAGACAAAATACGATGGAGAATTTTGAACAGACAGATAAGTATATCGGCACCACCATTTCCCCGGAAAAATATCAGCGCCTGAAAGCCTATACCGAAGATTTTTTAGTGCAGAACGCCTCTCTATTTCGCCGCCGCGTCAGCGAGGGCAAAATCAGGGACTGCCACGGCGACCTCCATGCCGCCCATATCTGCTTCGACAACGGCATCTGCATTTACGACTGCATTGAATTCAATGACCGCTTTCGCTATGGCGATGTCGCCTCGGAAGTGGCCTTTCTGGCCATGGACCTGGACCACTACGGCCGGGCAGATTTGTCGCGCCACTTCGTCAACGCCTATATATCGGCGAGCGAAGATGCAGAATTAAAAACGCTGCTCGATTTCTATAAATGCTATCGGGCGTATGTCCGCGGCAAGGTCGAAGGTTTCAAGCTCGATGACCCGCATATTTCACCAGCGGAGAAGGCAAAGACACTGGCTGTCGCCAGAGAGTATTTCGCGCTTGCCGAGTCGTATACCGTGCACGATGGGTTAAGATAAACTGATCAGGTGTGGGGGGCTAAACTGAAAGAACCGTTTGTGCGATTCATGCAAACCGAGCTGGGCTCGGGTTTCGTGCTCATCGCCTGTGGGCTTCCCGGCACCTGGAAGACCGAGACCACCGAGGAGGTGGCCAGGCTCACCGGCCGCCCGCTGCTGCGAACCGACCTGATACGGCTGGAGCTGCTGAAAAACGAAGACGTTTTTGACGAAAAGATTGCCGCCGATATGGACAGGCGCACCATGGTCTATGACGAGATGTTCCGAAGGGCAGGGGAAATTTTAGCTCACAAAGGCGAAGGGGTGATACTGGACGCGACCTTCGTTACCCAGGCGTTGAGGAGTCGTGCCGCGGCCATAGCCGCAGAACACAATCTGAAATTTGTCATCCTGCAGACAGACTGCCCGCAGGAGGTGGCCATCAGGAGGATACTGGCGCGGACCAAAGAGAACTACGAATCAAACGCGCTCACCGAACAGGCCTACCTCAACAATAAAAAGAGGTTCGAAGCCGTGAACCTGAATGACCTGAAAAGCCTTTATCCGAACCTTGATATCGTTCACCTGATAGTTGATACCAGCCAGGACCCACCGGAAGGCTGGTACATCACCGGTGTGGAGGAGAGGTAGAATTAACTAGATATTTTCTCCCTGGTACCTTCCCCGGTAGCCTTTCGTTTTTCCAGTTAGTTTAAAGAAGATGAGCTGTACAATTCTGGCATTGCGCTGCAGCCTGATGCCCTGAGGATTATAGACCACCAGCAGCGATTGCGAGCGCCCGGAGTAGCCGGCATCCCAGGCCGCTGTCTCAATGGTGACGCCGCAGCGCAGCAGGCTGGAACGGGGCGCGGCGAGCGCGGTGATGTTCTCGGGCAGATGAACTATCTCATTGTAGGTAATCAGGTATACGCCGGGCACCAGGTCGATATAGCCTAACCCGTCGAAGACCAGGGGAGCCAGCTCGGAGACCTGCCGCTGGCTGTTGTCCACGGCTATGGCACCGGCCGACTGGAGCAGCGCGATATCGCGCAGGGTGAGGTCAATGCCATTGGGCTGCAGCTGCTGCTCCAGGTCAACCAGACCCTCAACCAGAGGGGTTTTCCCTTTTAGCGACCGGCGTATTTCGGCACGGGACAGTACGGCTGTCATTTCTCCGCTCTAAAACGTCGTTGTCTAGTATACACTTTTCCTGCCGGTTGTTCACCTTGTTTTCGGCGTTTCCTTTACAGATGGTGCCGCTTTCGGTAGAATAGCAGCGGCGATGATTAAAGCGGTCTTCTTCGACCTTTACCATACGCTGCTCGGCTATGACCCTCCTCGTGAGAAACTGCAGGCGCAGGCGCTGAAGGAACTGGGCGTTGACGTACATCCGGAAGACCTCCGCCGGCCCATAGTTACCGCCGATGAGTATATCTATCGGGAGCATTCCCGTGTTTCCCTGGGCCAGCGTTCCAAAGAGGAGCAGATGGCGGTCTGGGCACAGTACGAGCGCATACTGCTCAGCGAAGCCGGTATTGAAGCTGATGACCGGCTTATTAAGGGAGCGCTGGGCAAGATGCGGCAGTTTGACCTGAAGCACGTGCTTTTCGATGACGTTTTACCGGCGCTGAATGAGCTCAAAAAGCGGGAGCTGATTCTGGGCCTCATCTCCAATATTGATAAGGACATCACTTCGCTGCTGGATGACCTGGGGTTGACCGAATGGCTTCGGGTGGTGGTGACCTCGCAGGAGATCGGCTTCACCAAACCGAGCCCGGAGATATTTCAGGAGGCAGTGAAAAGGGCTGGAATTAAGCCTCATGAAGCCATCTACGTTGGCGACCAGTACCAGATAGATGTCGTCGGTGCCAGCCAGGCAGGGATGAGGGGGATTTTGATTGACCGGATTGACTATTTCGCCGAGGCGGCTGATTGCCCCCGACTCCGGAACCTCGGGCAGATAGTGGCATATCTGGCCTGACCACGCAGGTTTACCGCTGGCTCTTACCGTTTTGCCGCCATGCCCAATGGGCAAACCGCGCATTTCCCATGTATGCAGAGTGTCTTATAGATATGAATCAACCCCTGCTGCCGCTGTGCCGAATTTATGGGCACGCTGCTCCTGCCCAGTTGCTTCGACATATGTTTTTCAATGGCATTGGTGCCCGGCTTTGGATAAGCGTTGAATATCGCCAGAGTCTTGGCGGCTAATTCCGGCTTTGCATTTAGCCTGCTCCAGGCGTAGATAAAGGGCAGGATGACGTTTACGGCAATGGCGGTGGCGCGGTTGCTTCCGATGAGTGCCGGGGCGATGTGTCTGCTGTAGCACCCAAGTTCATAGTGCGTCTTCCAGTAGCCACCGGCCATCACCATCATGCCTGTTACCGTGGCAAAATACGCTTGGTCAATTCTTATCTCCGATATTAAATTGATAATCTCTTCGAGTATGCCCTCTTTACGATAGCGAAGTATCAGATAGCTTATGCCGGCAATACGACGTACGGGTGAGTTATTCGGTCTGACCTTAATCAGGCGCCAGCTATCGGCTGACATTATGAGGCGGTGGTCATATTCCGACCAGTATCTTTCCAGTGCTTCGACCCAGTGCTCGCTTGCTACCGCAGAGTGGTGGATACCTTGCTGAGAAGGCAGTAGGCCAGCAGTACCCAGAAGCAGCGCCTGCTGCCGGGCAAGGCATCTGTCATCTGGCAGATAGCGCCGGACTATGGTTTGCAAACGGTGTAAGGGCACTTTGCGAGCGAGTTCTTCAAAGGGCGGCTTGTTTTTCGAGTAACCCAGCGCCTTCATTACTCCCTGGTACAATATCTGTTCCGGTGGGTCGCCGCTTAATTCATCTTGGAATGCCGCTGCCTTGGCCAGAAAACGTTCGTGCCCGGCATTGTCCAGTATAGTATCTATTCTTTCCATTGGTAATGATTTGACGGCTCGATAGCAGGGCAGGGTGGAAGTATCAGTTGGATGATCAGTCCTCATCCGTTGTCTGGTAGCTATTTTTAGATGTCTGCTCAGCGCCAGAATCGGGACTTTCTTTTCGTTCTGTAGCTGAGTAACCGGCTCGGTATCACGCCACATCACCACGTGCAGTATGGTGCTGTTATAGGCCGGGTCCTGATGGTGTTGGTGCCTTCTCCAATCGCTTGACCACCGGTGAAACTCGATATCACCCTTAATCAGTCCCTGACCCAATGAAATTACGGCGTCGGTTAAGTCCGCACCCCGGTCATCATTCTCCCTTCCCGGGTAGATGAGCTGCATCGGTTCGCCTTCTTCAGTAATGAGGTCGGCTCCGCCCGTTAGCCGTTGCCAGACCTGAATAAGGAGGCGTTCCGAGATTTGAGCTCCAGAAGCAGCCGCCCTGTTCTTTCGCCGATTATGACCAGTTACCTCTTGGCCGCCTGCTGTAGACGTCCGCACGCTGAACATAATACACCATGTTTTAACGCATATTAAATTAGGAAAATAATAAGGAGATGAAAATTTACGCCGTGTGGTTAATAATACACGGTACGTGTACAATGTCAAGGGTTAGTCGGGCTATTCTTTTTGAGGCGGGGCGGTATAGTTAAATCTGGACTGCTCGGCGATAATGGAAAGAAGGTCATGGAAAAGCGTGAAAATCCCGAAATATTAAGAAATATAGAGCTTAAGGGAGAAATCAGGAAAAAGTAAGAGTTAAATTGCTTATAGTGGACATGAATGACAAAATATGGTAACCTAATGTGTTGATGAGAACAGCTCATTGCTGCTATTATATTTTTAGCACTCTCAAACCGAGAGTGCTAAATAATGAAAATCAATCATTGTTTAATTTCTAATAAGGAGGACAGGAATGGCAGTCAAGTTGCAGCCGCTCGCAGACCGTTTGGTGGTCAAACCAATTGAAGCCGAGGGGAAAACCAAGGCAGGCATCTATTTGCCGGATACGGCCAAGGAGAAACCTCAGGAAGGCAAGGTGGTCGCGGTTGGTCCGGGCCGGCTATCCGATGACGGCAAGCGCATTGCCATGGATATCAAGGTGGGCGACATCGTAATCTATGCCAAGTATGGCGGCACCGAGATCAAGCTCGACGATGAAGAGTATATGATTCTGCGCGAGAGCGATATTCTGGCTAAAAAGAGCAAGTAAGTACCGAAACACGATAAGGAGGAAAAAATGGCGAAACAGATAATATTCGATCAAGAGGCGAGACAATCGCTGAAAAAGGGAATAGACATCTTGGCTGATGCCGTAAAAGTAACTCTAGGTCCAAAAGGGCGTCCGGTAGCCTTGGACAAGAAGTGGGGAGCGCCATCAGTAATCGATGACGGCGTTACTATTGCCAAGGATATTGAGCTCCAGGACCCGTTTGAGAACATGGGCGTGCAGCTGGTCAAGGAAGCGGCCAGCAAGACCAACGATGCCTGTGGTGATGGCACCACCACCTCGACCATTCTGGCGCATGCCATCATCACTGGCGGCTTCAAGAATGTGGCCGCCGGCGCCGACCCTCTGGCACTGAAAAGGGGCATCGAGAAAGCAACCGGCGCCATCATTGAGGAGCTGAAATCAGTATCAACACCGGTCAAAGACAAGGAGCAGATTGCCCAGGTGGCCACCATCACCGCCAAGGACCGTGAGATCGGCAACCTCATTGCCGAGGTGATGGACAAGGTGGGCAAAGACGGCGTGATTACGGTGGAGGAGTCAAAGGGCATTACCTACGAGACAGAATACGTTGAAGGTATGCAGTTTGACCGTGGCTATATCAGTCCCTACTTCATCACCAACGCCGAGCGTATGGAAGCGGAGATTGAAGACCCCTATATCCTGATTACGGATAAGAAGATTTCGGCGGTATCCGACCTTCTGCCGGCGCTGGAAAAGATACTGCAGGTATCGAAGAACCTGCTGGTGGTGGCAGAGGATGTGGACGGCGAGGCCCTGGCCACTCTGGTGGTCAATAAATTGCGCGGCACCATCAATATCCTCGCCGTTAAGGCGCCCGGATTTGGCGACCGGCGCAAGGCGATGCTCGAGGACATGGCCATCCTCACCGGCGGCAAGGTCATCTCCGAGGAGGTCGGGCGCAAGCTGGACTCGGTTACCGTTGAGGACCTGGGCCGGGCGCGCCGGGTGACGTCGGACAAAGACAAGACCACCATCGTTGAAGGTAAAGGGGCAGACGAGGCCATCAAGGCGCGAATCAAGCAGATAAAGGCCCAGATTGAGGAGACCACCTCTGACTTCGACCGAGAGAAACTCCAGGAGCGGCAGGCCAAGCTGGCCGGCGGTGTGGCGGTCATCAAGGTGGGCGCTGCCACCGAGGTTGAGCTTAAAGAGAAGAAACACCGGGTTGAAGATGCTCTTTCGGCCACGCGAGCCGCGGTGGAAGAGGGCATTCTGCCCGGCGGCGGCGTTGCCCTGCTCAATTCACTCAAGACACTGGATAAGCTGCAATTGACTGGTGACGAGGACACTGGTGTTGATATTGTGAAAAAAGCGGTTGAGGAGCCGATTCGCTGGATAGCGGTCAATGCGGGTAAGGACGGCTCGGTGGTCGTTGATACGGTCAAGAAGAGCCCGGTCGGCACCGGCTACGATGCCGAGGCCGACGAATTCGGCGACATGGTGAAGAAGGGCATCATTGACCCGACCAAGGTGGTCAGGAGCGCCCTGCAGAATGCCGCCAGCATTGCCTCCATGGTCCTGATTACCGAAGCGCTGGTGACCGATATCCCGGAGAAGGAAAAGACACCGCCGATGCCCGGTGGCGGCATGGACTACGGCATGTAAGGCCGAGGTCTGCGCTGGCGAAAGGCAGCAAATAAAGAATTACGCCGCGGCCCTCTGGGCCGCGGCCCTTTTTATATGACGGGGAGTTTAAGAGGGGCGAAGCCCCTCTTTTCAAAAGTCTTCTCCCTCTTAAATAAGCTTCGCGGTATCTTTGTAGTGTGGGACCTGTGTTTGCCACCCTGTCTGCTCACTGAGAAATTCAGCAAAGCTGGTCGCAGCCCTTTCCTCACCGTGGGTGACGAAAATGCAGCGAGGCGGCCTGCGCATGTCAGATATCCAGGCCAAAAGCCCCTCGCGATCAGCATGGGCGGAGAATCCATCTATCTTAACAACTCGTGCCCGCACGGGATAGGTTTGCCCTAATAATCGGATCTGTTTTTCCCCGTCCAGCAGGTATCTGCCCGGCGTTCCCTGCGCCTGATAGCCAATGAATAGTATGGTGTTCTCCGGCCGGGTGATGTTATTTACCAGATGGTGCTTTATGCGGCCACCCGTCACCATACCGCTGCCAGCAATGATTATGGCGCTCCCTTTGACGAGGTTGATTGCCTTGGACTCCTCCGCAGTCTGCACCATCTTCAGGTTGTCAAAACTAAAAGGCGAATTCCCCTGGCGCAGACGCTGCATCATTTCCCGGTCGAAGAGTTCAGCGTGACGCTTGAAAACCTCGGTAATGCGTATTGCCATAGGGCTGTCTAAAAAGACGGTTACCGGCGGGACCTCGTCGCGCAGGAATAGTTCGTTCAGATGGTAGAGCAGTTCCTGGCTGCGCTCCAGTGCGAAGCTCGGTATAATTATGTTGCCACCTGCTTTTAGTGTCTCGTTGATGCAGTCACGTAACTGTGTTTGAATGTCGATGTTTTTGTGTTCTGTATGGGTGCGGTCACCATAGGTTGACTCGATTACCACGTAGTCTGCCTCATGGAAAATGGCCGGGTCATTTATAATAGGGCGGTCTGGTTCGCCAACATCGCCGGAAAAGAGTATACGGCGCTTCCCGCCGTCCTGAATTACCGTAATGGCAACCGTCGCCGAACCAAGTACGTGGCCGGCATCATAGAAGCAGCCTTCAATGCTATCTTTCACCCGGACACAGCTGGCGTATTCTACAGCGGCGAAATGCGGGGTAACCGCCTCAGCATCCTCGGTAGTGTAAAGCGGCGCCTCCGGGTATGGGCCGCGTCGCCCTTCCCGCCGGTGGCGCTCTGCTTTATAGATAGCATCTTCTTCCTGTAGGTGTGCCGAATCGAGCAGTATGATTTGGGCTATCTCGGACGTTGCCTGCGTACAGTATATCTTGCCCTTATAGCCATCACGCACCAGCTTGGGTAGCAGGCCGCAGTGGTCGAGGTGGGCATGGGTTAGAAAGACGGCGTCGATGGTTTCAGGGTCGAATGGGAATGAGTCCCAGTTCCTATCCTGATATTTGCGCTCCTGATACAACCCGCAATCCACCAGTATCCTGACATCAGAATTTTCTAATAGATAGCAGGAACCGGTAACGTTGCGCGACGCACCGAAAAATGCGAGTTTAGCCAGCATAGAGCATTAAATCATTATACAATGACGTGTCCAAAGTGTAACCGTTGCCATCAGGGCTAACACTACTAAATAGAGCCTGCCTACCTGAGTCATTATAGTGAATTATGGATTCTAAAGCAATTTAGATACTATACAAGAGCGAAGTAACTATAGCTTCAGCAGCTCTTCCAGAGGCTCATCCGCTGGGACCGGCCCCACTATCGCCAGGCGGAGTTTCTCGCCAGTCAGCAGTTCCCGGGCAAGCGTCTGCAATTCTTCGGCAGTGATGCTATCAACTATGGAGACGACCTCGTCAATGGTGAGGATGCGTCCGGTGAGCAGTTCCTGACCACCCATCCAGCCGGCCACGCTGCGGCTGTCCTCCATGCGCAGCAGCAGTCGTCCTTTGGTGAATTCCTTGGCCTTGTTCAGCTCCGGTTCCGGAATCGTCGCCCTGAGCTGATTCAGTTCCTCAATGATGGCCTTTACCGCCACCTGCAGGTTTTTAATCTCCACCCCGGCAGCGATGATGAGCGAGCCGGTGTCCAGGAAATGGTCAATGTAGCTGCTGATGCTGTAGGCCAGTCCCAGCTTGTCCCGGATATTGGTGAACAGGCGGCTGCTCATGCCTTCGCCGAGGATGACGTTGAGCAGGTCAATGGCAAACCTCTTGGGGTGGAGGAGAGGCAGGCCCGGCAGCGCCAGGCAAAGGTGCACCTGCTCGAGCTCCCGGCTCTCGATGCGCAGCCGGGGGAATGGTGCTTCTTCAAAGGTGAGGAACCCGGTCTGGGGCTGCTGTCCCTTCCATTTGCCCAGCGCCTGCTCCACCATGCTTACCATTTCCTTGTGCTGGATGTCACCGGCGGCGGCAATCACGGTGTTGCCCGGATGGTAGTGACCGGCGAGGTAGCCGAGCATGATTTCCCGGGTGATATTGCCGACCGAATCACGGTTGCCGGCGATATCCCGCCCCAGCGGGTGGCCGGGCCAGAGCAGCTCGTCAATGAGCATCCCCATCCGCTGCTGCGGTGAGTCATTGCTCATGTTTATCTCCTCAATGATGACCTGGCGCTCCTTTTCTATATCTTCGGGGTCAAATCGGGAGTTGATGAGCATGTCCACCAGCACATCGAGGGCGGTCTCAAGGTAAGGTTGGGCCACCTTGCACCAGTAAACGGTGAGCTCCTTATCCGTGCCGCCGTTGAGAATACCGCCCACCCCTTCGATGGCCGTGGAGATGTCATGGGCGGTGGGCCGCCTGGCAGTGCCGCGGAAGCACAGATGCTCGATGAAGTGGGAGATACCAGCCTGAGAATCAGCTTCGTAGCGGGAGCCGGTGCCGATGAAGAAGCTGACCGACACGGAGCGGGTCTGGGGCATGGTTGAGGTTATAATGCGCAGTCCATTATCCAGGGTGCTTTTCCGGTACAATAAATCACCTCATACTGTAAATAATTGACATAATATTATAGCATATCAACCGGGTCGTTGCATGGCCTGCCGGCACCGGTTGAGTATGGAAAGGACCTCAAAAGGCTCTTCAATCAGGGGGAAGGTGGGTACGCCTTTCGGTTCCAGAAATGCCTTGGCCGCTTCCATGTGCTTTTTCTCGGCGCTGAAAGTGACATAAAGCGGCTTTTCCGGGTATTTTTTGGCCAGCCTGACCAGGAAGTCCAGCGGCGGCACGCCAACTTCGTCGGCCAGCATGAGAATCGGCACTACCGCATCGATATTTTGGTCTTTCATCAGGGCTTCAATGGCCTCTCCGTAGCTGAACTCGATGCCGTGGTCAAGGGCCGAAGGCCAGATATCAACCGGGTTTCTCATCCGGATGTAGTCCGGGCTTATCTCCTGCAGGCGTGCTCTCGTCTTTTCTTCGAGCTCGGGTACTTCAAGTCCCCACTGCTGATGGCAGAGGTCAGCCAGCACCACCAGCATGGCTCCCGAAGGCGCCAGAAAGCTCACCCGGTTGCCCCTCGGGATTGGCATGGAGGCAAGGGCTTTGGCCGCCAGGACCAGGTGCGAGTATTGATAAAGCCGGGTGATACCGGACTGCCTTATGGCACCATCCAGAATGCGCTCATCCGAGGCCATGGCTGCGGTATGCGTCACCGCCGCCTTGGCCCCCTCCCCGGTGCTGCCTCCCATGAGCAAAAATACCGGCTTGCGTCCGGTGAGCTCGCGTGCCACTTCGATAAAGCGAGCCGGCCGCTTGATGCTTTCCAGGTACAGGAAAATGGCTTTTGTCTCCCGGTCTTCGGCGTAGTACTGCAGGACATCGCTCTCATCGACATCTATCTTGTTGCCCAGCCCGGTCACCCTGGCCACCCCGAAGTTCTCCCCGGTGATGATGTAGCGCATGGTATGGGTGGCGAAGTTCCCCGTCTGCGCGATGTAGGAGATGTTTCCCCGCGGGATTTTGCCCTGTGGAAAGAGGCTGGAGGTGAAGTGATAGGGCGTTGAGGTATGGCCGGAGGTATTGGGGCCGATGGCGTTAACACCGGCCTCAATGATAGCGCGCGCGAGCTCCTCCTGAAGCGCCTCGCCGTTCTCATCGACCTCAGAGAAGCCGCCGGCGGAGAGGACCAGCGACTTAATTCCCCTGGCGGCGCATTCCCTGACCGCCTGCACCGTGGCCCGGGCGGGAATGACGATAACCGCCAGGTCGACGCCGTCCGGCAAATCCGCGATTGACGAGCAGGCTGGTATGCCCATGATTTCGCCGCCTCTGGGGTTGACCGGGTAGACCTTGCCCTTATAGCCATTGGCCAGAATGTTGCGCATGACCGTATGGCCCGCCTTGCCGGGCGTGGCGGAAGCACCAATCACGGCGATGCTGTCCGGCTCGTAGAACTTGGTTAAATCTTTCCTGGTGGCTGTCTCTGCCACTGGCTTTGCTGATTCTTTACCCAATGTGTTGAGGGTGACCAGAGCGTCCACGGCGACCGGTTCACCGTCTGACCTGACTTTCAGGGGGTTGATGTCGATTGACTGTATATTCTGGTATTGAAGGCCGATTTCGCCGAGGGTGACCAGAATCCGTGCCAGCGCCTCAAGGTCGACGGCGGCTTCGCCCCGAAAAGGCTCGAGCAGCTTTTTATGCTGGATCTCCTGAACCATTTTCCGGGCATCCTGGGCGGTCAGAGGGGCCACGCGGAAGACAATATCCCTGAAAACCTCGGTCATGATGCCACCGAGGCCGAACATGACGCAGGGGCCGAAATGGGCATCGCGGACCAGCCCGCAGACCAGCTCCCGCTCACCTTTCACCATCTCCTGCACGAGCACCGCCTGGCTGCCGGGTATCCGCAGCAGGCGCCCGCTTTCCTGTTTCACTTCTTCCTGGCTTTTCAGGTTCAGGGCGAGGCCTTGAATCTCCGTTTTGTGAAAGAGGTCTTTCCCGGACGCTTTCAGAACCACCGGAAACCCGACCTTTACTGCCTCTTTAGCTGCGGCATCGGCATCACGGGCGATGGCTTCCCGGCAGACCGGGATGCTGAAGCTGGAGCAGAATCTTTTGGCGTCATACTCATTCAGGGCGTTCTGGCCTTTGCTTAAAGCTTCCTTAACAATATCCATAGATGGTGTCAACTCGCCTTCCAGATAAACGTTCGGCTTAAAATTATTACACAGTGGCCCGTTCGATGGCAAGTTTGACCCCCTTAAATTGACTTTGCCGCAGGGCGTTGCTAACATTAGAGCAGGAGGCAGCATGACTGCAGGGCAAAGTGAATCCAGACTAAGGCTATTTCCGCCGAACGCTGAAGTCAACGGAAAGAACCGCCTTGTCATTGGTGGCTGCGATACCGTTGAGCTGGCGGAGGAGTTCGGCACACCGCTCTACATTTTCGACGAACAAACAGTGCGTCAGAGGTGTGCCGAGTTCAGGAACGAGTTCGGCGGACGCTATCAGAATACGGCGATTGTCTACGCGGGCAAGGCATTCATCAACCGGGCGCTGGCGCTTCTCTTCAATGAGGAAGGGCTTGGCCTGGACGTTGTCTCCGGCGGGGAGCTGAGCATCGCCCGTTCCGTTGATTTCCCGATGCAAAAAATCTATTTCCACGGCAACAATAAGTCGGCCGAGGAATTAAGCATGGCCCTGGAAGCGAAAGTCGGGCGCATCGTCATCGATAATTTTCCGGAACTGGATATGCTGGCAAAGATAGCCGGCCGGCAGGGTGCCAAACCCGATGTCCTGCTGCGGCTGACGCCGGGCGTTGACCCGCACACACACAAGCACATCTCCACCGGCATCGTGGACAGCAAGTTCGGCTTTCCTCTCGCCGGTGCTGACGAAGCGGTGGTCAGGGCGATGTCAGCGCCCAACCTGAACCTGGTCGGGCTGCACTTTCACCTCGGCTCGCAGATATTTGAGGTCGAGCCGTACCGGGAGGCCATCAGGGTCATACTGGATTTGGCCGCGGCGATGAAGTCCAGACATGGCTTTGAACTCCAGGAGCTCAATGTCGGCGGTGGCTTTGCCGTCCAGTATACGGTGGATTCGCCGGCACCACCGGCGGCCGACTACGCCGAAATGATAGTCGCTACGGTAAAAGAGAAGTGCCGGGAGCACAATCTCGGCCTGCCGGGGCTGGTCGTCGAGCCGGGCCGGGCCATCGTGGGGCGGGCAGGCGTGGCGCTGTACCGGGTTGGTGCGGTCAAGGAAATACCCGGAATCAGGTGCTACGTATCCGTTGATGGCGGCATGGCGGACAATATCCGCCCCGCCCTTTACGACGCCCGGTATGAGGCGGTGGTGGCGAACAAGATGAACGATGAGAAAATGAAGAAGGTCGCCATTGCCGGCAAGTTCTGCGAGTCCGGCGATATCCTGATAAAAGATATTGACCTTCCCGGGGTTGCCGCGGGAGATATACTGGCGGTGCCCGATTGCGGCGCCTACTGTCTGGCGATGGGCAGCAACTATAATGCCTCGCTGAAACCAGCCATCGTGATGGTCGGCAATGGCCGGGCACGCCTTATTCGCCGGCGGGAAACGTATGAAGACCTTATTCGGTATGACCTGGTGTGAAAGGCAGGGTTCGGTATGTGGCAGGTAATAGGGCAGGATAGGGCAGTGTCGATTCTGCAGCGTGGTCTGGAACGGGGCAGTCTGGCTCACGCCTACCTGCTGGTGGGCCCGCCTCATGTGGGCAAGATGACGCTGGCGCTCAACCTGGCGCAGGCCCTGAACTGCGAATCGCCGGAGCCGCCCTGCGGGCAGTGTCTGCCCTGTCAGAAGATAGCTGCCGGCAGCCACGCTGATGTCCAGGTAATTGGCTTAACCCAGGGTGAGGCTGCGGCTGAGGCCAAGCTGCTCAGCATTGACCAGGTGCGGGACATTCAGCACTCGGCCAGCCTGCCGCCTTTCGAGGGCAAATGCAAGGTGTTTATCACTGAAGATGCGGAGCTGCTGTCGGTTGAGGCGGCAAACTGCTTCCTGAAGACGCTGGAGGAGCCCACGGGCAGAGTGGTTTTCCTTCTGCTGACCGCGAATGAGAAGCTCCTGCCGGAGACCGTGGTCTCGCGCTGCCAGCGTCTGGAGCTGACCCCGCTTCCTTCTCCAGAGGTGGAGGAGGCACTGCAAAGACGATGGGGAATCGAGCCACAGCGGGCAAAGCTCCTGTCCCGGCTGTCCCAGGGATGTCTGGGCTGGGCAATCGCGGCGACCACCGATGACCGGATATTGCAGGGGCGGAACGAAAGTCTGGAACGTCTCTATGAAATCATCAGGGCCGGTGTCGAGGAGCGCTTTGACCACGCGGCGCGGCTGGCGGC